>Ga0181388_1000767_pt1 | contig 10330 bp, 11 predicted proteins | sample 11SPOviralmetaG_FD_130120 | JGI IMG/M metagenome (GOLD analysis project Ga0181388, IMG submission 130120) | Marine viral communities from the oligotrophic San Pedro Time Series (SPOT) site, San Pedro Channel, CA, USA - 11 SPOT_SRF_2010-05-17 | ecosystem: Environmental > Aquatic > Marine > Strait...
AAGACGATAAAGGTAATAACTATATTATTCGTTTGTTAGATACAGACGAGAATCCACGCATTAAAGCAAAGAGTGTAACTGAGAAACTTGGGGGATGATATGGTCAAAGAAGCATTTATATTACTGATGTTCTTTGGCAGTCCTTTGCAATTGCAAGAATACACGGTGAGAGACGGGCTAAGTGAATGTTTGAAAGCAAAACGAGCAATTGCACGTAACGTTAAATCACCTGGATCAGACGCATATAAAGGTTCTATGAGATTGGCTTGTAAGAAACTTGTGGTAAAAGTGGATGAAGATAACCGCGTACTTGAATTTGTAGAAGTCAAGAAAAGCGAACTAAAACCATTTTAGGGGAATTGAATGACAAGTGATGACGACATGTTTGACTTTGGTTTTACCGCAGTCGATGAGAATGAATTAGAAGCAGTTCAAAAGGTTGCAGCAAAAGCTGAATCACTTGGTGCAGAAAAACTCAACACTCAAGATAAGATAGATAAACTATATAACGCAATAATTCCATTGCTTAATAATTTGAAGAAAAACCCAGAAAAGGAGTATATCCTCTGGCCAGATAGATTAGCAAAGGTCGAATCCTTTGAAGATCACTTGACAAAGATATATAAAAGCTAATGTTTGGTGGACATTTTTATCACGAGAAAACACGACGAGCAGTTGCTATATTTGGTAAACTGTTTAATAACCTGTATGTTGTTCGTAAGAATCAAACAACTGGTGCATCTACTTCTCAAGTTAAAGTACCACTAGCATATGCTCCTAAAAACAAATATTTAGATCGTATTCGCGAAAACGCAAATCTAGATACCGATACAAAAGTAGCTATTAAGTTACCTCGTATGTCTTTTGAGATTACTTCATTACAATATGATAGTACACGACAAGTTTCAAAAGTTAACAACTTCACTCGGTTTGGAACAACGGCAGATAATAGAAATAGATTTTATACTGGAGTTCCATACGTTATTTCTTTTCAATTAAATATTTACACAAAAACACAAGATGATGCTCTTCAACTCGTTGAGCAAATTCTGCCAACATTCAATCCACAATATTCAATAACTCTTAAACCTTTTGCAGCATATGACGACATCCTAGAAGATATTCCAATCTCAATTGGTGGTGTAAGTTTTTCTGACGACTTTGAAGGAGACTTAGGAGCGCGCAGAACTATCATTTACACTATCGACTTTGAAATGAGAATACGGTATTACGGTGCAATCAACACCGGCGAAATCGTACGTGATGTGCAAGCCAAAATTTTCGATATTGGATCAGGACTCAACGATTCTGATCTAAGGCTAAAAACTATACAGTTAGAGCCTAAACCAACAACGTTGAACATACTTGGTGACTCCGATTTTGGATTCACAAGAACAGATTATAGTGCGGATAGCGATGCAACATGACAGTGATAAAGCGGCAAATGATTATAATTATTCCCGCGAAACATATTATGACTTGATAGAAAAAGGCAAAAGCGCTTTAGATGATATGATAGAGGTAGCTCGAGAATCAGAGCACCCTAGAGCTTTTGAAGTTTTATCAGGTATGATTAAAAATATATCGGACGTTAACGACCGATTGATGATATTGAATAAAGGCAAAAAGGATCTTGAGAGAAATAATGATACAACCGAAGTAAACAATACACAGAATAATTTTTACTTAGGTTCTACTGCAGACGTTCAACGTTTGCTCAAAGGCGATTTAATTGATGTCACAGATGATGCACCAAAATCCATCGAGGGAGACGTATCTAGGAAATCCTAATGTTAAGCGCGACGGTGTTGCTGAACAATGGACCCAAGAAAGTCTTCTCGAATATAAGAAATGCATGGACAATCCTGTGTATTTTGCTGAAGAATATGTGAAAGTGATTTCGCTAGACGAGGGACTAATACCATTTAAGCTGTATCCTTATCAACAGGATATGTTCGAGAGATTCAATGAACATCGGTTCAATATTATACTGGCATGTCGGCAATCGGGCAAATCGATTTCTGTATGCGCCTACTTGCTCTGGTACGCGTTGTTTTATCCGGAAAAAACTGTGGCCATCCTCGCTAACAAAGCGTCAACCGCACGAGAAATGCTCTCCCGGATCACGCTTATGCTTGAAAACTTACCGTTCTTTTTACAAGCCGGAACTAAAGCTCTCAACAAAGGTTCACTTGAGTTTGGTAATAACTCTCGAATTATTACTGCGGCAACCACTGGTAGTTCTATTCGTGGTCTTAGTATCAACCTGCTTTATTTAGACGAATTTGCCTTCGTAGAAAAAGCAGCTGAATTTTATACCTCCACTTATCCTGTTGTATCTGCTGGTAGAGATACCAAAGTCATTGTCACATCTACGGCAAATGGTATTGGTAACATGTTCTATAAGTTGTGGGAAGGCGCAATACAAGAAGTTAACGAGTTTACACCATTCCGAGTTGATTGGTGGGATGTTCCAGGGCGTGATGAAATTTGGAAAACTCAAACCATTAACAACACATCCAAGCTTCAATTTGACCAAGAATTCGGTAATACTTTCTTTGGCACCGGTGATACTTTAATCAATGCAGAAACTCTTATGGAATTAAGAGCTGCACAATCGTTAAGATATATTGAGCAAGGCGATGGTCTAATATATAAAGAACCTGAAAAAGGTAAAGAATATATTATGTGCGTTGATGTAGGGAAGGGAAGAGGACAGGATTACTCTACTTTTACTTTAATCGATATTAGCGTAAAACCGTTCGAACAGGTTGCTGTTTATCGGAACAATGCTATCTCTCCATTACTCTTCCCTAGTATTATATATAAGTACGCAACTTCTTACAATCAAGCGTATGTAGTTGTTGAGTCAAACGACCAAGGTTCAATGGTGGCAAATGGTTTATATCATGAATTAGAATACGATAACGTGCACACCGAGTCAGCCATTAAGGCTAATGCTATTGGCCAAGCCATGACTCGTAAAGTAAAAAGATTAGGCTGCTCAGGCTTGAAAGACTTACTTGAAAATAATAAGCTTTTAATTAAAGATGAGCAAACCATTCTAGAAATTTCTACGTTTGTTGGTAGAGGCAGCTCATACGAAGCTTCTGAAGGTAACCACGATGACTTGGTAATGAACTTAGTTATGTTTGGTTACTTTGCTCAAACACAATTCTTTAACGATATGACTGACATTAATCTAAAAGAAATGTTGTTTAAACAAAAGATGGATGAAATTGAAGCAGATATTGTACCTTTTGGATGGGTCGACGACGGTAGCGAATATATGAAACAGCTAGTTGATGAAGAAAATACTAAACCTGATTGGTATGTTGACTTTGAAGGTGATGATACTAACTGGGGCTAAAATTCCAATTATTATAAATATAGTTGAAATTGAAAGACACTCGTATCATGCACCATATAAATAAGAACCTAAACGAGGTAATCTAATGGCACTTTTTGCACCATCACAAAGTCCTGCAGTAATAGTCAAAGAAGTAGATCTTACGGGCGGAGTGCCTAATGTTCAAACTTCCACAGGCTGTTATTCAGGAAAGTTTATGTGGGGTCCGGCTGATCAGAGAACTTTAATCGCCAATGAAGAAGAACTTACCGAAACATTTGGCGCACCTAATAGTTCTCACGCAATCGACTACCACGACGCAGCGTATTTCTTACGCTACTCAAATGCTTTGCAGATGTCACGTATTATTGATTCAGACGCTAATAACGCTGTTTCAACTACAGGGCAAACTTCTGCATATGCTGTAGGAACATACACGCTTCCAACAGTTAAAAATTCAACTAATTTCGATGCTCAACAGGGGGCTCTTGATTCCGATCTACACACTTTCGTAGGTCGTTTTCCCGGATCTCTAGGCAACTCACTGCAAGTATCAATATGCCCACCATCAGTAAGTGACTCTGGCTTCGACGCTTGGACTTATAAAAGTTCATTTGACGCAGCTCCAGGGACATCAACTTTTGCCGCCGCTAACGACGCAACAAACGACGAAGTTCACGTAGCAGTTGTTGATAAAAACGGCGAGTTTACAGGTACAAAGGGAACAGTCCTTGAGACTTATCCTTTCATGTCTGTTGCAACTAACGGCATTAACGCTGATGACGGCGGAAACATCTTTGTTAAAGATGTGATCAATAATCGCTCACAATACATTCACATGGTCGATTTCGACTCTGCATTCAGAGTTGGTGGTCTTGCTGGTACAGCAATCACACCGGGTGTCGCAAAAGACTTTGTAGGAACTTCAGCTCCTGAAGGAGCAGTTAACTACAACTTCGACTCTGGTAACGACACAGGAACACTCAGCGTTTCTAACTATGTCTCAGCCTTCGATCTTTTCGAAGATAAAGATGTTGTAGAAGTTGACTTCCTTATCGCACCGGGAATGTCTGCACGAGTAGACCAAACAACAGTAGTTAACGACTTGATTGCAATTGCAACTAGCCGTAAAGATTGTGTGGTTGTATCTGGTCCAGCACGGACTGATATCGTGAATCAAACAAGTGACGCAACGATCACAACAAATGTTGCAGCAACAGCAGCCACATTTACTCGGTCAAGCTACAACATTGTAGGTGGTAACTTCTTGAAAGTTTACGACAAATACAATGACAAGTTTATCGAGATTCCAGCAAGTTCTTCACTTGCAGGTCTAATGGCTGAAACTGACCGAGTAGCGGCTCCATGGTTCTCACCAGCTGGTACCAGACGCGGTCAACTACTTGGCGTAACAGCTGTAAACTACAATCCGAATAAAACACGTAGAGATACACTTTACAAGGCAGGCGTTAACCCAATCGTTAATATGCCGGGTCAAGGTATTATCTTATTCGGTGATAAAACTGGTCTTGCAAGACCTTCCGCGTTCGATCGTATTAACGTACGTCGATTGTTCTTAACTCTTGAGCGTGCCATTGAGCGCGCGGCCAAGAACGTACTCTTTGAATTCAATGATGAATTTACAAGAGCTGAGTTCGTGAATATCATCGAGCCAGTACTACGTGATGTTAAAGGACGACGTGGTATTACAGACTTCCGTGTGGTAGCTGATGAAACAGTTAACACCGCGGCAGTTATTGATCGTAACGAGTTCATTGCTAATATTCTTATTAAGCCGGCTCGCTCGATTAACTTTATCACACTCAACTTTGTCGCTGTCCGAACTGGCGTTTCCTTCGAGGAAATCGCTGGGCAGGCATTTTAATTAGGGAGGATTAACAAATGGCACTAGGTAGTGTAGACGAATTTAAGTCCAGACTAACCGGCGGTGGTGCTCGCGGTAATCTCTTCCAGATTACCCTTGCCAATCCTCGCGGTGGCTTGGGAGTAGAACTCGATATCGACTTTGCATCTTTTATGTGTGAAGGTGGACAACTTCCGGCGTCAACGGTAGGAATAATTGAGATTCCTTTCCGCGGCCGTCGATTAAAAGTTGCCGGAGATAGAGCGTTTGATCCTTGGACAGTAACAGTGATTAACGATACTGAGTTCAAAGTGCGTGATCAAATGGAAGTTTGGATGAATGCAATTGCTAACCATGCTGATGCTGGTGGCGTGCAGAATCCAGAGCTCTATTTTGCTGATCTAAAAGTTGAGCAATTTGATCGTGACGAAAGAGTCATTAAGACTTACACGTTCAAAGATGCTTGGCCTTCATCAGTTTCAGCAATTGAACTGAGCTATGCAGATGATCAAATCGAAAGGTTTACCATCGAATGGCAGTATCAGTACTGGACCAGTAACACCACTGATCAGTAATAATATATAGATGGAGAGCGGGGTAATCCGCTCTCCACTTTATAATAAGGAATTCACATGGCAGATGACGGCTTTAAAGTATTTGGCTTTGAGATAAAAAGAGCTTCAGCAGAAGATCCTAAGAAAGCTCCAAGCATTGTACCTGCTCGAGATGACGATGGAGCCGGTTATGTAACTGCTTCTGGATCTCACTATGGTCAGTATATTAATCAAGACGGTCCTGACGCAAAAGACAATCATGCGTTAATTATGAAATACCGCGGTGTGTCTATGCACCCAGAAGTAGACATGGCAATTGAAGATATTGTCAACGAATCAATTGTTGGTGGCGAAGAGCCAGTTGCAGTTAAGATGGATAATTTAGATGCATCTGAATCAATTAAAAAACAAATTAGAGAAGAGTTCGATAATGTCATTGGTATGATGAACTTTACTGAACTTGGACACGACATGTTTAGACGATGGTACGTTGATGGCCGGTTATACCACCACATCGTAGTTGACGAGACTAATCTAAAAGCAGGCATTAAGGATATTCGTCCAATTGATGCCGCTCGTATTCGTAAAGTAAAACAAGTAAAGAAACAAAAAGATCCTGCAACTGGAGCTAATCTAGTTAAAAAGGTAGATGAATATTTCATTTATGAGGAAAAGCCGGGGCAACAATCAAGCGGAGTTAAGTTAAGTCTTGATTCTATTTCTTACATTACTTCTGGTTTGCTTGATGAAAAACGGCAGAAAGTATTATCGTACTTACATAAAGCACTAAAGCCAATCAACCAGTTAAGAATGATGGAAGACTCTTTGGTCATCTATCGTTTGGCACGTGCACCAGAACGTCGTATCTTCTATATTGATGTTGGTAACTTACCACGTGGTAAAGCCGAACAATATATGAAAGACATTATGACTCGGTATCGTAACAAGCTCGTTTATGACGCTAGCACAGGAGAAATCAAGGATGACAGAAAACATCAGTCGTTACTTGAAGACTTTTGGCTGCCAAGGCGAGAGGGTGGTAAAGGTACGGAGATCTCGACGCTCCCTGGTGGTGACAACCTTGGACAAATCGAAGACATACTCTATTTCCAAAAGAAGCTTTATCGTTCACTTAATGTTCCAATGAATCGCTTGGAACAAGAACAGCAGTTCTCTCTCGGCCGAGCCACAGAGATTAGCCGTGACGAACTTAAGTTTCAAAAGTACATAGATAGATTACGCACACGCTTTGGTTACCTATTCCTTGGTATTCTGAAGACGCAATTAACTTTAAAGGGTGTTATTACAGAAGATGATTGGTCAAAGATGCGGAATCATATTGTTATTGATTTTGCACGTGACAACCACTTTACTGAATTAAAAGACTCAGAATTGTTAAGAGAAAGAATCCAAACACTTGACGCGATGCGTGACTATATTGGTGAATACTTCTCAAAAGAGTGGGTACAAAAGAACGTGCTACACTTTACTGATGATGATATTGATAACATGAAGCTTGGTGATCAAGAACCAGAGCAAGCTCAAAATGGAGATGAAGAACAATGAGTGAACTAGAAACCGCAGTACAAGAGCCAGAAGTCGAAGTTAATCCTTTGGCAGATCTTGTTGATGCCGCACTTGCTAAAGATTACAATAAAGCAAATGAAATTTTTGGCAGCGCCATTTCAGTCAAACTTAGTGACGTAATGGATCAAGAACGCATCAAAGTATCTGGTGTAATCTTTAACGGAGACGAAGAAGATGAAGACGATATGGAAGATGACGAAGACGTATCTGATGATGATGATAATGTGGAAGATCCTGATCTGGAAGACGATAGCGAAGACGACGATGAGGATAATCAAGAAGATTTGGAAGTAGAAGGTGCTCCAGTCTAGAAAATTAAAATCATATAAATAATACTAATGTTACAAAAGGCGAGTGTAAAATGAAACTTATTTCAGAATTCGTAGATCATCAAATTGGGTACAACGTAATTACCGAAGAGAAAAGCGGTAAGAAAAAGTACGTAATTGAAGGTGTATTTGCACAAGCCGAACAAAAGAATCGTAACGGTCGAATATATCCGAAAGGCATTATGGAAAAAGCTGTTGGTAAATACAACGATATGCAAGTTTCCAAAGGTCGCGCGGTAGGTGAGCTAAATCACCCTGAAGGACCGACCGTTAATCTAGATAAAGTTTCTCATAAGATTGAAGAACTCAAGTTTGAGGGCAACGATGTTATGGGCAAAGCCACAGTTTTGGAAACTCCAATGGGAATGATTGTACAAGGTCTACTCGATGGTGGTGTTCAGCTGGGCGTATCGACTCGTGGTATGGGAAGTTTGCAAAACAATGGTACTGCAATGGTCGTCAAAGACGACTTTATGCTCAATGCAATTGATATTGTACAAGATCCATCTGCACCGTCTGCTTTTGTTAATGGAGTTATGGAAGGTGTCGACTGGGTATGGCATAACGGTATATTGGAACCGCAAGCTATTGAAAAAATGGAGACTGAAATCAAGAAAGCTCCGCGAAAAGATCTCTATGAGGTACAGGTTCGTGAGTTCAAGAATTTCCTCTCGTTACTCAAAAATTAGATAACTAAGGGAGTCAAATCTAATGACTGATCAAGAAAATATCGATCAAGATGTTGACCTCCATGATGACGAGAATGTCATGGAAATGTCTGATCACGAAGCTGATTCAGTAAAAAGTTCTGACGCAGCTGCAGACGCTTCTGGTAATGCACCAAAGCGTAAAGGCGATCAATCGAAACAAGACCCAATGCCAAAAACCAAAGCGGCTCTTATGGCTGCGATGATGCATAACATGGGAAAGATGGATAAGAAATCTCTCCAAGCTATGTATGGCAAGCATTCTGAAATGATGCATACAGAAGACATGGACGATGATGGCGACATGATCGACGAAGCACCACGTGCTGAAGTCACTTATGAAGCTAACTTCGAAGATGATCTTAATGCATTGGTATCTGAAGAGGCAACTCTTTCAGATGAGTTTAAAGACAAAGCATCTACAATTTTTGAAGCTGCTATTAAGTCTAAGCTCTCAGAAGAAATTGATCGTTTAGAAGCTAAGTACAACGAAGAACTAGCTGAAGAAGTATCAACAACCAAAGCTGAGCTCGTAGAAAAGGTAGATTCCTATCTTAACTATGTAGTTGAGCAGTGGATGGAAGACAACAAGGTAGCTGTTCAAGCTGGCCTTCGTACAGAGATCGCAGAGAAGTTTATGGGCAGTCTGAAAGACTTGTTCGTAGAATCATATATCGAAGTACCAGAGTCTAAAGTCGACCTAGTTGACGAGCTTGCTGGCGAAGTTGAGGAACTCGAAGGGTCCCTGAACGCGTCAACTGGCAAGATCATCGAAATGACCGAAGAATTAGAAAGCTTTAAGCGTGACGCGGTTATCCGTGAAGCGACAAAAGACCTTGCTGATACTCAGGTCGAGAAGTTAAAATCTCTTGTAGCTGATATCGATTTTGGCGATAACTTCGCTGAAAAGGTAGCAACTGTAAAAGAATCATACTTCAAAAACGAAGCGGCAGGATCCGAAGTCGATGCTGATCAGATTGATGAAACTTTCGATGCGGAAGTAGAAACATCTGACGTCATGGGCCAATATCTGAGTGCCATTAAAAGACAAACTAAATCCTAAGGGAGCAAATAGAGATGCATAACGTAATTTCTTACGATCGGCTCGTCGAAAAGTGGGCACCAGTACTCGAGTCTGAGTCAGCTGGAACTATTCAAGACAGCCACCGGAAAGCAGTAACAGCTGCTGTTCTGGAAAACCAAGAGCTTGCACTTAAAGAAGAAGGCATGCTTTCCGAAACAACTAACGTAGCTTCTGCTGCAAACTGGAACCCAGTTCTGATCGCACTCGTACGTCGCGCAATGCCTAACCTCGTTGCTTATGACATCTGTGGTGTTCAGCCTATGACTGGTCCAACAGGCTTGATCTTCGCAATGAAGTCAACCTTCCAAAAGACAAAAGCTGGCGTAGCAAGCGGCGACGAAGCTCTCTTCAACGAAGCTCCAGTCGGCTACTCAGGTGACTCAGCAGTAACTGCAAACGGCGCAGCAGGCCCATCTGGCTTGACTGGTGTATCCGATACTGATGGCGATTCTTCAATCGTTGATTCAGGCGGATCATACGTACCTTATGCAGGCGATGCTTACACAACTGCAGAAGCTGAACTCCTAGGCGTAGGTTCTAACGAAACTATTGCTCCAATGGGCTTCACAATCGAAAAAGCTACAGTAACAGCTAAGTCACGCGCACTGCGGGCTAACTACACACTCGAGCTTGCTCAAGACCTTAAAGCAATCCACGGACTGGACGCTGAGACAGAATTGGCAAACATCTTGTCAACTGAAATCTTGGCTGAAATCAACCGTGAGGTTGTACGTACAGTTAACCGTCAAGCTAAGATCGGTTCACGCCAAACATCTAACCAGACACTTGGTATCTTTGACTTGTCAACAGATGCAGACGGTCGCTGGTCAGTTGAGAAGTACAAAGGCTTGATCAT
>Ga0181388_1000768_pt1 | contig 10326 bp, 14 predicted proteins | sample 11SPOviralmetaG_FD_130120 | JGI IMG/M metagenome (GOLD analysis project Ga0181388, IMG submission 130120) | Marine viral communities from the oligotrophic San Pedro Time Series (SPOT) site, San Pedro Channel, CA, USA - 11 SPOT_SRF_2010-05-17 | ecosystem: Environmental > Aquatic > Marine > Strait...
AATGGTAATTTAGGTTTAACCCATGGATTAAATGGTATTAGGAATACTGCTAAAAACATGATACAAGAAAATGTAGGAGGTAGAAAAGATTATAAAATCGATTGTATAGCAGCTGAATTTAAAGATTGGGAAATATCATGGGAGAAAAAATAATATGGACTAATGGTTGCTTTGATATATTACATAGGGGCCATATAGAATTATTTAAATATGCTAAATCATTAGGTACTAAATTATATATTGGTATTGATTCAGATGAAAAAGTAAAAAAAGATAAAGGCAATTCTAGACCCTATAATAATTTAAATGATAGACATTTTTTATTAGAATCTATAAAATACATTGATAAAGTATTTGTATTTGATAATACAGCTCATTTAGATTGGTTAATAGAAAATGTATCACCTCATACAATGGTTATAGGTTCTGATTGGAAAGAAAAAACAGTAGTAGGTGAACAACATGCAAAAAAATTAATATTTTTTGATCGAATAGGAAATTACTCAACAACAAATATTTTAAAAGATAAATAATGAAAATATTTCAAAACTTTAAAATTGAGGGATATTTAGATTTTATTAAAGAAAAATATAAAGATTATCCTATTACTTTATATTGGGATTATCCCGTAGATATTAGATCTATAGATACTAGTAGAATTAATTTATTTATGTCCCATGAACCTGGTGAATTATTTGAAATACATAATTGGCTTTTGGGACAACCCTTAAGTAATGGCAAAACAGGAAGTTGGGTAGGAGTTCCCATTTATAAAGCATTTCATGGTATTATTGCATGGGATAAAAAATTACTATCACATATAGATAATGGAATTGAATTTCAATGTAGTTGGAGAATCAATAATGATCCGATTTGGGAGTTTTTAGGAGATAAAAAATTTGAAACTACTTTTTTAAGCGGCACAAAGAATCTTTTAGAAGGTCATGCTTTAAGACATAAAGTTTTTAACATAAAAGATCAAATTACTACCCCCCATAGATGGTATAAAGTTTTAGAGGATTTTGATAATTCTTCTAATACACGACCAGGTTATAATGAATATTCAAAAGATTTATCACATATCCCTTTAGAAGCTAAATATGAACCTCATATATATGGTAAAAAACATCTATATAAAAATACTATGTTTAATGTAGCTATAGAAAATGTAAATAAACCTAACTGGTTAGTAGAAAAAATTTATTCATGTTTTTCATCTAAAACAATTCCTCTTTATTGGGGTTGTCCTAATTTAGAAGAATTCGGATATGATGAAAGAGGAGTCATCCGATTTAATAATGAAAAAGACCTACTAAATATTCTAAATAATCTAACAGAAGAGGACTATTATAATAGATTACCTTATATAGAATATAATTATAAAATTAATCAAAAGGATACACTAAAAGATAAAATGTTTTATATATTAGATGAAATAATTAAATCTACACCAAAACTTTCTGTTATTAAAAATAATAATTTATGATTTTCCCAGAAGTAAAAATACACCAACCTGATTCATTTGAAGATTTTAGAGGCGAATTATATACTTTTTATAAAGAAAATGATTATAATTTAAATTTTAATCATGATAAAGTATCAATATCTAGAAAAAACACACTTAGAGGATTACATGGAGATAACAAATCATGGAAGTTAGTAACTTGTCTAGCAGGTGAAATTTATCTAGTAATAGTAGATAATAGACCTGATTCTCCTAATTATTTAAAATGGGACTGGAAAATATTAACTTCAAAAAATCGTACACAAGTATTAATTCCCCCTATGTTTGCAAATGGTCATTTTATTTTAAGTAAAGAAGCAACATTTTTTTATAAATGGTCATACCCTGGTAAATATCCTGATGTAGAAGACCAATTTACATTAAAATGGAATGATCCAAAATTAAATATTCATTGGCCTAATTTTACTCCTATTTTATCAAAAAGGGACAAATAATTTGGCTATTATACTATTTTTTCTTATAATACAACAAAATTAAATTAAATGAAAATACCACAACATTACACTAAAGTTAGAGATGTATCTATTACACCTAAAGAACTTATTGCGTTTGAAACTAAGGTAAAAAACGCATATGAAAATGCCGAAGTAAAAGGTCCCGTCCATTTATCAAAAAATAATGAAAATGAATTAATTGAATTATTTCAATATATCCATCCTGAAGATTGGGTATTTTCAGCTTGGAGAAATCATTACCATGCATTACTTCATGGAGTAAATCCTGAAAAATTATTTTCATGGATTTGTGAAGGTAGAAGTATGGGTATTAATAATTTAAATCCCAATTTTTATGCATCCTCTATTGTAGGAGGTATAATCCCCCTATCTTTAGGAACAGCTGCGGGACTTAAAAGAAAAAATTCACCTAGAAGAGTTTGGTGTTTTATAGGTGATATGACTATGGAAACAGGAGTGTTTAATGAGGCCTATAAGTTTTCTCAGAATTTAAATCTTCCTCTACAATTTGTAGTTGAGGATAATAATCTAAGTGTCCATACACCTACAGATAAAGCATGGGGACAACGAATGAATGTACCCGAAAATGTAATATATTATCCCTATGAAATGTCATACCCTCACCATGGTACAGGTAAATGGGTTAACTTTTAAAAAATAACTTATGAAATACAAAGACGAATTAATTAAAGCCATGGAATGGCTAGGTAAGAAACAAGATACAGTGTTTACAGGACAAGCTATTGGATTTAGTGGTCATGGTATATCTAATACAATGGTAAATGTCCCTCAAGATAAAAGAATAGAGTTACCTGTTTTTGAAGAAACCCAATTAGGAATGGCTACAGGAATGGCCTTAACTGGGTGGGTACCTATTACATGTTACCCACGATTTGATTTTTTTATATTATCAATAAATCAATTAGTAAATCATTTAGATAAAATACAAGATATGTCTAAAGGAAATATGAAACCTAAGGTTATAATTAGAGTTTCTGTAGGTTCTAAAGTTCCTTTTAGTGCCGGTCCTCAACATACACAAAACCATACTGAAGCAATGAAAAGTATGCTTACGGAAGTAGAAGTAGTAGAATTAATAGAACCTGAACAAATATTTGAAGCTTTTAAAACAGCATACGAAAGAGAAGACGGCAAATCAACATTAATAATAGAACATAGCGAATATTATGGCAGTAAGTAAATTTAATTGGCCTCTTATTAATGATAATATTCTTCAATCAGATAAAGAAGTACTATCAGATTTTATTCTTAATAGCAACCGTTTTACAAATGGTCCTAAAGTTAAAGAATTTGAAGAAGCTTGGTCTAAATGGTTAGGTGTAAAATATAGCGTAATGGTACATTCAGGTGCTTCTTCAAATTACATTACAACTGCTATAGTTAGAGAAAAAAAAGGCAATGGAGGAGAAATCATAGTACCCCCTATAGGATGGGTATCAGATATATCATCTGTAATAAATACAGGATACACTCCCGTATTTGTAGATGTTGATTTAGATACTATGGCTATTAGTTATGAAAATATTAAAGAAGCTATTAATGAAAATACTAAAGCTATTGTATTAGTACATGCATTAGGTTTTAATGGTATAAATGATAAGATAGTAGAACTTGCAAAAGAACATGATTTATTATTAATCGAAGATTGTTGTGAATCACATGGTGCTACTTATAGAAACCAAAAAGTAGGATCATTTGCTGATATGTCTTGTTTTTCATTTTATTTTGGTCATCATATGACAACAATTGAAGGAGGTATGGTTTGTACTAATGATAAAGAAATATATGAATTAGCTCGTATGTTTAGATCACATGGTATGACTCGAGAAGCCTCTCAAGAAACACATGATAAATATGCTAAACCTGATGTAAATCCTTTATTCACATTTGCAGTACCCGGTTATAATATGCGAAGTTCTGAATTAAATGCTGTATTAGGGTTAGTTCAATTACCACGATTAGATAATACAATTAAAATTAGAACTAATAATTTAAAAGTATGGTTAGATAATCTAAACAGTAATCTTTATATAACTAAATATTTAGATGAAGGAAGTAGTAATTTTGCTCTTCCCTTATTAATTAAAAAAGATATTATGCCCCAAGTGTGTAAAATATTAGAAAAAGAAAAAGTAGAATATAGATTAGGAACAGCAGGAGGGGGAAATCAAGCCCGCCAACCCTATTTAGAAAAATTCTATTATAAAATAGTTGGAGAACTTAATAATTCTAATTACATTCATGATTACGGATTATATATAGGTAACCATACAGACTTAACAGAAGAACAAATTATTAATCTATGTAAAAAATTAAATAATGTTTAAAAATAAAAAAGTATTAGTAACAGGTGGGGGTGGAATGATAGGACGCTCATTAGTAAAAAAACTACATAAGCAAGGTGCACTTATAACAATTGCTGATTTAACAAAACCCACAAATTTACCTTCTGATATTAAATATGTTAACATTGATTTAAGATATTTTGACCAATGTGAACAAATATGTAATGGGAAGGATTATATATTTAATTTAGTAGGTATTAAGGGTTCACCTAAAATGTGTGCAGAACAACCTGTTGATTTTATGGTACCTATGTTACAATTTAACACAAATATGATGGAAGCCGCCCATCGAGCTAATGTAGAATGGTATCTTTATACAAGCTCAGTAGGAGTATACGCACCTGCATCCGTATTTAAAGAAGACACAGTTTGGTCTACTTTTCCATCACCTAATGATAGATTTGCAGGTTGGGCAAAAAGAATGGGTGAACTACAAGCAGAAGCTTATGGTATCCAATTTGGAAAAAAGAATATATCAATAGTAAGACCAGCTAATGTATATGGGGGGTATGATAACTTTAACCCCGCAAACGCAATGGTAATTCCTTCACTTGTGAGAAAAGCCCAAGAAAACGAAGTATTAGAAGTATGGGGTGATGGATCGGCTGTTAGAGACTTTATCCATGCTGATGATGTTGCCAATGGGATGATATTTGCAGTAGAAAACAAAATCACAGAACCCATTAATTTAGGGTCAGGAAAAGGATATTCAATAAAAGAAGTTGTTGAAATGGTAGTTAAACATTGTGGTAGAGATATACCAATTAAATGGTTAACCGACAAACCCTCAGGAGACGCTTTAAGATTATTTGATATGACTAAAGCTAAATCTTATGGGTTTGATATATCTGTAGATTTAGATGAAGGTATTAAACAAACAACAGAATGGTTCGTAAATAATAAATCAATTTTAGACAAACGATATAATGCGTTTGTAGATCATTAAAATAATTAAAATAAATAAATATGTCTGATTTTTTTAAAAATAAAAATGTAGTAGTAACAGGGGGTAGTGGTTTTATAGGTACCCATTATGTAAAAGCTTTAATAGAAAAAGGAGCAAATGTAAAAACCCACACCCACATATCCCCCCTTCAAATACAAGATAAAAGAGTTGAAGTAATACCAAATATAGATTTAACATCTTTAGAAGATTGTTTAAAACTTACAAAAGGGGCAGATTATGTAATACACTCAGGAGGAGCTATAGCCCACCCCTCAACTGTACCCACAGATATTCAAATATCATTACAAAATATTATGGTATTAGGCAATGTTTTAGATGCTTCTCAACAAAATGGGGTAAAAAGACTATTAGACCTGAATAGTTCAACAGGGTACCCTGATAAAAGATATCCCATTAAAGAAGATGAATTCTGGGATGAAGAACCATTTCATAAATACTTTGGGTATGGGTGGATGAGACGTTATAGAGAAAAATTAATGGAACATGTTGCTAAATTTTCAGACATGGAAATAGCATTAACCCGAGGTACTGCTATATATGGTCCTCATGATAATTTTAACCCAAAAACATGTCATGTAGTCCCCGCTTTAATTAAAAGAGTTTTGGATAATGAAAACCCATTTATTGTATGGGGAACTTCAGATGTAGTTCGAGATTTTCTTTATGTAAAGGATGTAGTAAAAGCTTCTCTTTTAGTATTAGAAAAAGGAGAATCTATGAGACCCTATAATGTAGGTTCAGGTACTGCTATTACTATAGGTGATATTGTAGAAGCTGTTCTAAAAGCTACAGGTAAATCACCAGAAGTTATATGGGATGAGACAAAACCAACAACAATTCCTTTTAGAATGGCAAGTACTGAAAGAATTGAAAATGAATTAGGGTTCAAAGCGGACTACACATTTGAAGATGGAATTAAAGAAACAGTAGAATGGTATAACAATAACAAATTATAATGATAAACGTATTAATTACAGGTATAACAGGAATGGTAGGTTCACACCTAGCAGATTATTTATTAAAAACTACAGATTGGAAAATTTATGGATTAGCACGTTGGAATGACTCATTAGAAAATATAGAACATTTATCTGAAGAAATTAATAAAAAAGAACGTATTGAATTAATTTATGGTGATTTAAATGATTTAGCATCATTAATAACAACAGTAGATAAATCAAAACCTAATTATGTTTTTCATTTAGCAGCTCAAAGTTACCCACAAACTAGTTTTGATGCACCTATAGAAACTCTACAAACTAATATTATTGGTACTACTAATTTACTAGAATCACTAAAAAAATCATCTTATAAAGATGCAATAATTCATGTATGTGCTTCTAGTGAAGTATTTGGTAGGGTTCCTAAAGAATTTTTACCAATTAATGAAGAATGTAAATTTCACCCCGCTTCACCTTATGCAATTTCAAAAGTAGGAACAGATTTAATAGGAAGATATTATGCTGAAGCTTATAATATGACTATTATGACTACTAGAATGTTTACACATACAGGTCCTAGAAGGGGAGATGTGTTTTCAGAATCAACTTTTGCTAAACAAATTGCTATGATTGAAGCAGGTTTACAAGAACCTAAAATCTATGTAGGGAATTTAGATTCCCTTAGAACATATGCTGATGTTAGAGATGCAGTAAAGGCATATCATATGTTAGTTACAGTAAACCCAAAAGGAGGAGAATATTATAATATAGGAGGTGAGTATACTTGTACTATTAAAGAAATGTTAAATTATTTAATTAGTCAATCTACAATAGATAATATAGAAGTAGTAACTGATCCTGAACGTTTAAGACCAATAGACGCAGATTTACAAATTCCAGATACTACTAAATTTAAAACCCATACAGGATGGGAACCAGAATATAATTTTAAACAAACTATGAATGATCTTTTAGCTTACTGGAGAGATAGAGTCACATCAGGTCGTAAATTTTTAAGAAGATGAAAATATTAGTTATAGGAGATTATTGTTCAGATCAATACACATATTGTGACATATCTAGATTATGTCCTGAAGCCCCCGTTCCTGTATTACAATTTAAACATTCTATAAGTACCCCAGGTATGGCGGGTAATGTTTCTAGAAATCTAGAATGCTTAAACGCATCTGTAGAATTAAAATGTAATAAAGAACGTATTACAAAAACTAGGTATGTAGATGATTACTCAGGTCAAATGATAATGAGATTAGATGAAAATGACACATGTGCCCAAATACATCAACCATGGATTAAATATTTTATAGAACACCATCAATGGGAAAAATATGATGCAATTATAATATCGGATTACAATAAAGGATTTCTTTTAACTGAAGATATAAAACTTTTATGTGACCATATTGTTGATGTCCCTATATTTTTAGACACTAAAAAAATATTAGGTTCATGGGCTAATAATGTAACTTTTATAAAAATTAATCATAGTGAATATAAAAATAATTCTCATGTTTTTTACAAAAATGACAAATTAAAAGCTAAAACAATAATTACTAAGGGACCACATGGTTGTGAGTACCAAGGAAAAATATACCCCACAAAGCAAGTCCCCGTTAAAGATGTATCAGGAGCAGGAGATACATTTCTAGCAGGATTAGTAATAGAATATATAAAAACTAAAAATATTAAAAAGGCAATTAATTTTGCTCAAGAATGTACTACAATAGTAGTTCAAAAACCCGGAGTATCAACAATATGAAAACAGCAGCACTAATATACGGTAGAAATGATGGTTATAAAGAGGATGAAAGGTTAATAGTTCATCTAAATTCTTTATTAGATACATTTGATGAAGTATTATATTTAGATTGGAATTCTCCCGATCATAAAGGTTCACTATTAGAAAATATAAGAAATCAAATAAATAAAACTAATAGATTAAAACATTATGTAATTCCAGAAAGTATAGTTAAAGAAATTACGTCAAATATCCATGAGGGTAATCCCCTTGCTTTAAAACCCTTTAATCCAGATTTTACAACAAGAGGGATACCCCAAGCCCAAGCATGTATAGCTACTATATGTTATAATATTCTTTTAAGGAGAACTGATGCAGATTGGGTAGTATGTACTACTAATGACATAATAGCACCTAAAAAGGAAAATCTTAATAATTTTTTAAATAAAGCAAACAAAAATACATTTTATACTTTATCTAGAAGAGATTTTGATATAAAAGATCTACAAAATTATGGGTTTAATAATTGGGAAAAATATAGAGATATTTTAGATAAAACTTCTCAAGCAAGACATTATGTACCAGGAGTTCCTGCTAAAGTTACTCAAAATGATAATTGGAGTTTAATTAATTGTTGTGGAGATTTCCAATTAGCTCACAGAGATGTGTGGAAGTCAATTCAAGGGTTTGAAGAAAATATGGTGTATGCATGTTATGCTGATACTAATATACAGAAAAAAGCAGTATTAAAAGGTTATGGTTTAGAAGCTATTTTTGATGTACCTTTATATCATATGTCACATATAGGAATGGGTAATACTCCTGGGGTTTCACCATCAAAGCAAGTATATAATGATAAATGGAAATGGGTTGAAAATTTTAATTATTCTGAAAATAATGAAAATTGGGGATTTAATAATATAGAAATAGAATATGAAACAATTTAATATAAAAGAACGTATAACATATTTAGAACATGAATTAGCATCTAAACGTCATGATGGTTATACAGAACAAGGATTAAAAGAAGAAATTAAAAAACTAAAAAAACAATTAATCGATTTATCCTCGTAAATTTTTCCATATGTATAACAAAATCAAAAATATGTGGGGAATTTTTAAAGACGATAATGAATGGAATGAAAAAAACGTAGTTGGTTTTATTGCGTTCTTAGTTATGGTAGCATTTGCGTTGGCAGATCTAATAACAGGCTATATAGGTGAAGATTTAGTTATCAATGAATTTATTTATGATTCATTTACTTGGATAGTATTAGGTTGTTTTGGTATAGCAGGTTTAGAAAAATTTTCAGGTAGTAAAAAATAAAAAATGGCAAAACAATTACTTAAAGAACGATTCCAACAATTAGCAGGTATTAAACCTTTATATGAGCAAGAATCTAATAGAGATAAATACATAGCTAAAGCTAAAGAATTACTAGGAACAGCTAAAATGGGAACTGAAGCATTAGTAGATAAAATAAAAGCTTCACCTGAATTTCAAAAATTTGAAGCAGAAGTTAAAAAAGAACTTCAAACTGGTAAAATTACTAAAGCTGGAATTTCTAAAGCTGCTAATGCAGCACGAACAATTTTAAATAAATCAAAAGAAATAGCATCAAGTCAAACAGATACAAGTGAAAAAAGAACAAGTCTTATGAAACAATTTAGTCAGCTTACAGGACTTGCTGGAATAGGATTAATTTATGATAAGGTAGAAGATCTTATAAATTGGGTTAGACCTGAATCAATACCTGTTATCCCTGATTCTTATATTGATTCAGCATTAATTCTTATAGCAATTACAATAACAGTTAATGTTTCATTATTTATCTATGATAAATTTGCAAATCTAAGTGATACTATAAGTGGTAAAGATGATTCTCCAAAAAATGAAGGTTTAGTTGAAAATGAATTAATTGATAATGATACAGAAGAAATAATTCAATCATTATTACAAAACCCAGAATAATATGAATTGGAAAGACATAAAAGGCCTAATTAGAGAAGAGCTTAACGAAGAAACCAACGTTACCGCTGACAACACAACATTTATCATGCTTATGGGGGTAAATAAGAATCCTACTAAATTAGGTCTTAAAATTCAATTTACACCCAAAGGTAATGCTTTAGACAATGAAACAAAAGCGAAACTAAGAACATTATTACAATCTAAATTAAATGATGGTCTTAGAGAACATAAATTACAAGTAAGTATTGATACAGATGTACCAAACCCAAATGTAATAGGTTTTATGATAGATTTAGCATCTATAAAAGATATGGTAGTTAGATCTATTGGAGGGTCAAAACAAG
>Ga0181388_1000769_pt1 | contig 10317 bp, 31 predicted proteins | sample 11SPOviralmetaG_FD_130120 | JGI IMG/M metagenome (GOLD analysis project Ga0181388, IMG submission 130120) | Marine viral communities from the oligotrophic San Pedro Time Series (SPOT) site, San Pedro Channel, CA, USA - 11 SPOT_SRF_2010-05-17 | ecosystem: Environmental > Aquatic > Marine > Strait...
AACTAAATTAAATTACTATGGGAAATATGTCTTATTGCAGGTTCGAAAATACATTAAACGACCTGCGTGATTGCGAAGAAGCATTAAATAACATTTATGATGAGGTAACAGAGATGTCCTCTTATGAGAAGAATGCAGTAGTAGAACTCATTGAACTATGTAAAACCATTACAGATAATTGGGACATGGAAGAAGTGCAAGATATTATTAACGAATCAGAAGATGAAGACTAACACTATGGAAGCAAACAATAAACTTATAGCAGAATTTATGGGTTACCCTACATCTGCTAAGTATTGGAAAGGTACAAGTATGGCTAATTGGGGGCATGAAGATTACAAAGACTATTATTATGTTGATGGAAAACATAATCACATGGATGGAAGCAATTTTCATCTTAGTGATATGAAATTTGATTTATCTTGGGATTGGCTTATGCCAGTAGTACGTAAATGTAGACAAGAGAATCGATTGGAGTATTTTGATAGGGTGTACTATGCCCTTGAGGAGTGTGATATAAACATTACCTACAAAGCAGTAGTACAATTTATTAAAGAGTATAACAACTAGAAACTATGAAAAAAGATATTAAAAAAATAATAAAATTACTTAATAACTTAGATAGTGCTGAGAATTATAGTAATGTTTTTCTCTCAAGAAAATATATAAAATCTGTTATTGAAAACTTAGAGCAAAGCGTACATTTAATAAATTTAGATGAACAAAAATAAACAACACAAAAGACTAAAACTATGGGGCAGATGAAAGAATTATTTATAGCTATGAGAGAATCATACGCAGAGAGTAGTAGGATACAGAGAGAGATGCACGAGAGAGCATTGAATAAAGAACACCAATTCACTATCCTCAAGACCAAAGATGTTAAACCTAAAGAACTAAAACAAGAGTAAGATGAAAAAATCAATACAAACACCATTAGGTGTATATACAGACGATGAAGTAGGTATCGAGATGATTGAGTCCTACGCCAACCAAAGAGTTATCGAGGAATTGGAGAAAGCCTCTCTAATGGATGTAGAAAAACTAAAAGAAGTTCACGAAGCTATTAGAAATGTTTTAATAGATTATGATTGCGTAGAATGTGGGGATTGTATTATAGATGAAATTTCTTCAGCTGTTGGAATTGATACAACACAAGTATACTATGAAGAATAAAAACAACTAAGACTATGAGAGTAATAAACGAACGTAAAAATTTGATAGACTTTATATTAAATTTCGCACAAGATGAGTATAGCACTAAAGAAGATATATATAATTTATCTATTGAAACAATAGAGCAACTTCAAATTAGAGTTAAACAAATCAAGGAGTACTATAGGGAGTTCTCAGGTGAGTACGTCATACCACATAGCATCTCAAACAATACAGAACCAAACCAAAACAACTAAGAATATGGGATATTATTGGGATGTTTTTAAAGTATACACTAAAGTAGAAGTAATATAATATGGTTAAGATACACATAAACAATTCAGACTATATGGAATTTATATCTGATATAGCACACATGATGGTAGAACAAAGTTTCAATATAGAAGATATATGGAATGATGGAGAGTACCAAGATGAAGCTCAAGAATACTTCAACGATAAGTATGATGAGGTAGAGGGAATGATTAACAAAACACTAAAGGTATATAGCAATGAGTAGTAATGAATTTAATATACTGAGGATACAAGCCTTAGAGAAAAGAGTTAAAGAACTAGAAGAAGAACTTAAACAAACTAAGTGTAATGAAAGTAATAGTGTGTTGGCTAGTAATACTAGCGATAATAATAGTAACAACTAAAGAAGATAGCAATGATAGAAGCAGTAAGAAAAAAGAATAGTACCTTCAACGTAGAGATGTATGATGTATACGAGGATGGTAAGTACCTATACTCAATACCAGAATCAGAGTTTGAGATTGAGGATGGTAAGATTAAGATAGTAGATGAGGTAAAGCAAATTAATATTAACGATAGCTACTCCATGATTATGGGGACTAATAGTCCACCTATGACTATTAAGTCTACTGGTAAATACCTAGTGAGTGGTTATAAAATAGATATATAATGGAGAACGAAGTAGAAGAAATATATAAGTCTATCGTACAGATAGAGGAGTACTTAGGTCATGAGAATATTGATGGTACAGATGAGGAGATGCAGGATATAATCGTAACGCTAGACTGGCTCATAGAGATGTTCGAACAGGATGAAGACTACATGAAGTGCGACTTCCTAAATAAAATTAAACAAAATATTTCTAATAAAATTTGCAAGAGTTAGAAACTTTTTTTATATTTGTAAAAGCTAAATTAAATTAAAGACAACATGGAGAAATCAGAAACAATCGGCAAGCTAACCCTTGCCTTATCAAAAGTGCAGGCTCAACTAAGACCTGCTAAGGAAAACTCAAAGAACCCTTTTTTCAAATCAAGCTACGCTGACTTAGGTTCAGTATGGGATTCAGTTCGTAAGCTACTTGCTGATAACGAATTGGCTATCATACAGATGCCTACTGATATAGGTGGTGTAACAACAATCCTATCACACTCAAGTGGAGAGTTCATCTCATCTACTATGTACATTCCATCTAAAGAAGATGCACATGGTGTAGGTTCAGCTATCTCTTATGCTAGAAGATACGCACTAGCTTCATTCGTAGGTGTGATTACTGGTGAGGATGATGATGGTAACGCATCAGTTACTTCTCAGACTAGGTACAAGAGTAACCTAAAGACTAATACATCTAAGCCTAAGTTATCAGCAGACAAATACAAGGCTATGATTAAAGCTATTGAGGATGGTAAGGGTGCAGTGGTTGAGCAGAAGATGAGTGGCTACCTACTTACTAAGACTCAAGAGGATACGTTAAAGAAAACAATTAACACTCTACAATAGTGAACCTAGATAAGTTCATAAAGAAGATAGAGGATGACTCTTTCTATTACTCCGACTACGAGTTTGTTACGAACTCGCAGTTGGGGTTGATAAAGAAAGATGTACGTACCTACAAACTTATGAGGGATAATCCTCATTTGAGAACGGAGACTTTCCCTATGATATTTGGGAGGGCATACCATGTAGCTATGTTAGAACCTAATGAGTTTAACGACAAGGTTAAGGTATTCGATTCAGCTACAAGGACTACTAAAGGATATAAAGAGTTTAAGGCTAACAATCCTGATGCCCCTACTATAATACTACAGAAGGAGTACGATAAGATAATGCGTATGCAGGATGTGTTGTTCTCTCACAAAGAAGTAAGAGACCTACTCGTTACTGAGGGAGAGAGAGAGATAGCTAACGCTTGGCAGGATGATGACACTGGCGTGTTCTGTAAAGGTAAGGCTGACTATCGTAATGGCTCAACCCTTATAGACCTTAAGACTACTGGAGATGGAAGTCAATGGGGTTTCTCAGGCTCGTGTAGGAAGTATGGATACGATAGGCAATCAGCATTCTACTCAGATGGCTTTGGTTGTAATGAGTTTATCTTTATAACGCAGGAGAAAGAGATGCCTTACAACGTATCTATATTCTATGCAGGTAAAGAGTTTATGGATAGAGGTAGAGATGAGTATAAGTATCTACTAGATACCTATAGGAGATTCTTTATAGACAACGAACAAGTAGTTGAAGAACACTTAATAACAGAAACATTATAATGAGTTATTTAAAACAAGAACTAACAGAGAACAACCTCTCTATGAGGGGTATACATTTAGGGATGGAGAGGAACGATATTCCCATGTCTTATCCAACCTTAAGAAAGTATGTAAAGGAACCTAGACTATTCACTATTGAGCAGGCTATGTACATTGCAAACTTAATCGACAACCAGATGGGAATGAAAACATTTAAACAATTATTTTTTTAATTATGAGTACAATGACAAAAGAAAAGATTTACATCGGTAATGGAACTGAGAAATTTGATGGAGACTTAGTAGAGTTTTCTCTTAACCTAAGTAAGTTAGGTGTAGATGCTAAAGAGTTTATGTTCGAATACAACGGAGATAAATATGTAAAGCTAAAGGTTGTAAAGAAACGTGGTGGTGCTGACGAGTATGGTAAGACTCACTACGTAGAGGTTGATACCTTTAAGCCTACAGCTAAAGGAAACAATACAAAGTCTAAGACTCAAGAGGATGATGGGTTACCATTCTAATCTAGAGTAGAGTGTATTGAATTACAAGGGGGAGCTAAACGCTTCCCCTTTTTTAACCAAGAAAAAGAAACGTTATGAATTTTGTGAAGATAAATAAAGGAGCGACCATAGATATTACCAGAGTCTTATGCTTCTTTCTTGAGGACTCAATAGTTAAGATATACATAGATGGTTTAACAGAACCATTAGAAGAAATATACTCTAACAATGAGCAGGCGAGTACAGTTTATAACCTACTTAATCAGAAGCTAAGATGTAGTAACCTATCAAATAAGAAGTAGAGCGATGAGTTTAGAACAAGAGAAGTATGTGTCTGCTAAGTTGCAGACAAAGAAAGATATTAAAGAATATATCTCAGGCATCTACAATGAAGGGTACACTAAAGGACTTAGTACTGGTATCACTCCACTAGACCCTCACTTCACAATGAGGAAGAAGGAGCTTACCATTATTACTGGACTAGCTAACAGAGGTAAGAGTACATTCTTATTCTACCTTATGCTCTTAATGAGTAAGCAGTATGGTTGGAAGTGGGCAGTGTACTCACCTGAGAACTCCCCAGTAGGAGACATCATGATAGAGATAGCTGAGATGCTATGTGGTATGACTGCCGATAAAGATAAGATGAGTCGCATGAGTATGGATAGACTAGATAAGTCTATTGACTTTATAGCCGAACACTTTTTCTTTCTAGAGTTTGAGGAAGTACCTACTACATCGGATGTGCTTAGAGAGTTTGAGAGATTGTGCTACGAGAAGAAGATTGATGGTTGTGTTATAGACCCATGGAATGATTTAAGAAAGCCAGACACTGCGATTATGTATGACTTCATATATAAAAGTTTGGCTTCAATAAGAAGATTTAAAGATAAGTATAACTTACACTTCATCATATCAACACACTCTATCTCTGCTAAGTCTAGAGCTGTGTCAGATGATGGCTCGACTAGACCTCCAGGAATGTACGATGCAGAGGGTGGTGGTGTATGGGCTAACAGGAGTGATAACTTTATTACGATACATAGAAACCCTAACTCAGAGGACTGGGATAAGACTCAAGTACACGTAAGGAAAGTTAAGTTTCAGAAGTTAGTAGGTGTACCTACCAATGATGAGAACCCTGTGATACTTGCTTACTCAAAAGATATATGTAGGTTCAGAGCCTTCAACAGAAAGACTATGATGTACTACGACCCTTTAGAGGAACAGTATAAAGAACCTGAGAAGCTCATAGATATAGATGAGATAGATGATGATATGTGGTTGAACCCTAAAGATTTATAATGAGAGACTTAGAACTAGTAGAGAAAGCATTAAACCTAGTAAGGGAAGCATCGCCTAACGATGCTGAACAAAATGGCATGAGGGTATATAATAAATTCTTTGAGGAGATAAACACCATGGAGCTGGAGCTGCAGGAATTTAAAACAAGAAACCCTAACCACGCATTACTAGATAAGAGAGTTGTAAGGTTAGAACTTATGAGGCAAGCGTGTATAGAATTTATGCAGACTTACTTTAAGATGCTATCTTATAAAGATAACTGCATCAAAGCTCAGGCTGATGCGATACACATACACTCTAAGTACGAGGATGTTAAGAGTAAGTTAAAAGAATTTGAACTATCAAATAAACTAGAAGATGAATACAGTTAATTTTAATATGGCTATAGATAAAGCTACCAATCATTTTGATACGTTAAATATAACAGATAAGGAAACTAATATAATCAAAGAGTTGTTTGCTGTAGCTTACGAAGAAAGAAAGATTAAGAGTACAAGCATAGGTACTAGGGAGAGAAACATAGTAGAGACTAACGCTTGTATATCTAACGTGATACTAAAGCATTTCCCTTTTCCTTTAAGGATTATATCAAATATATTAGGTAAGCATCACGCTACTATAATACATTACAGAAAATTACATAACGATTGCTTGGCTTATGATAAGCAATACATTAAGTTATTCTCTATGTTGAATGATAAAGTAAATGATTTACTTATGGAGATGGAGGGTGATGTAGAAGAATATAAATATAGAGATTGTTCTCAAGAACAATTAATATCTGAGCTAAGAAGTACGATACTATCATTGAAGGTTATGAATAGTAATCTAAAGGAGAAGCTCTACACTATTAAAGAACAAGGATATGAAAAAAGAGATACACCATGCAACAGTATACTATAAGTGGAGAACTATAAGGATGAGTAAAGGTATTGAAGTCAAGTCTAAGAAGTGGAATGAAGCTAAGCATGAGACTTGCGTTACAGACTTGGAGCCTTCAGAGTTAGAGAAGAACAAAAGATTCTTAAACTCTTTAAGGTATAGGCACAAGTCTAAGGTTGATGTAGAAATAAAGATAACTAAAGTTGTGAGTCATAGATACTTATGTATGTCTCATGATGTTTACTAAAAGATATATGTACTACAAAGGAACTTTAACAGACTTAAACTCTAGACAATCTAATGGGCAACCTATGTCTATAAAGTTTAGAAACAAATCAGTCTTCGAAGTATTAACCCACTTCAGTATGATGATAGAGGATTGTAACTTAGATGAGGTTACTATAAAAATAAAGAAGGGTGAGTTAAAGATTAAGCAGCATAATAAAAACAAACCACACTACAAAGATTTATAAGTGAGTACCATACTTGAGTTGGGCATAAAGTGAAAAGTCCTGGCAGGGGTGCTAGGCAAGTCAGTGTCAAAGGTAGAGCTTAAGTCACTCTACCCTTGGCTATGGACTAACATTAAAACATATTAAGATGAACAAACAACAGAAAGATTCAGAACAAAGATTAAGATTAATCAAGTTTGATTGTGAGATGAGAGCTAAAGCAGTAGAGTTAGCCTCAACATTACCAACTACAAAGAACGCTAAGTCCTTGCTAGATAATGCAGACAAGGTAGCTAAGTATATCTTTGGTTTAACAAACGATAATAGTGGAAGCTAGAAAGATAGATACTCTAATTGAAATTGGTTGGTGGGTTCAAGTATCCCCACTAGCCAATGCAGGTTCAGGCTGGGTATGTGGCATATACAAGAGAGGATTGAAGACAGGTAACTGGCTTACAGAATTTTCCAAGAAGCTTAACACCCCACAAGAATGTTATGAGTGGGCTGAAGTAGTAATTGATTCACAAATAAATAAGACAATATGTTAGAGAACGTTTTAATTATAGTAATAACTGTGGTTGCTTTATCAATAATCATAGATGCTTTTAGTAATAGAAAAGAAAATAAACATGGCTAAGTTTAAGTGCAAAGTTTGTAACTCTAATGTTAGAGAGATACTCAAACACACAATGAAGATAGTTGATGGCGAGATAGTTTGTCCTGAAGCAGTCTGTTGTGATGAGTATATGGAGCCAGTCAGAGAGAAAGGTAATGGGTTTGGTGGTATAATTAAACGACCAGGCGGAACAGTTAGTGGCAAGATATGATACAACACATTTCATTAATCATAAGAACTATTAAAGATGTCTGGAATAATTTCAAAGATACTCCAAGTATCAATCAAGAAAGGTATAACCTTAAAGGTTTTACAGAGATACCTGAGGATGAAGTACAGAATACATGTAAGCGAAGCTGTGCTTGTAAAAAGAAAGAACAATATTTAAAAAAGAAAAAGGATGCAAGAAGAAATAATAGAGAAGTGTAACGAGATAAGAGACTTACTAGTAAGGAAGAACGAGTCTTATGGTAACGCAGTGTTTGAGAGAGGGGTTCTATTTGATATAGAACCTGTTCAAGCTATCAAGGCTAGGATAAACGATAAGATGAATAGGATTATAAACCAAAAGTCTTTCGAGGAAGAGAATGATATACAAGATTTAACTGGGTATCTAATCTTATTGCAGGTAGCTATGGAGGAGAAGAAAGAAAAGTGGAAGGATGAAATCATAGGAGACTGCACTGAGCTACCAGAAAGTTTCAAGTATGTCAAGGGATAATTTCAAAGGGGACTTATCCTGGGGTGAGAAGTGGGAACACATCATAGGTATGTACATGATGCTCAATGGTTTAAGTAATCTATCCTTCAATAAGGATTACAAGTGGGACATCAAAGGTACTAAGGATGGTAAGACCTTGAGCTTTGAAATCAAAAGCGATAGGTATAAGAACACTGGTAACATGGCTCTAGAGATTAGAGATGCTGGTAAATCATCTGGCATATCAAAGAGTGAGGCAGATATATTTATATATAACTATACAAACCTTGATGATAAGTATGTGTATCTTTTCTTTATAGAGATGTCCTCATTAAGACAAATATTAAAGGATAATTATGAGTCTTTAAAAATTGTTTATGGAGGAGATGATAAAGAAGCTGAGATAATCCTACTGCCAATGAAGGATTACAAGCAACACTTCACCCTTAGAAAAATACCTAAAGCCGACTGGGAATCTTTTTAATTATATTGTACATTAGTGTATGCAATATAAGAGACGTAAAGGAAAGAAAATAACTAAGGCTAAGAAGCATACAGAAGACGGTATAACATTTGCCTCAGGGCTAGAGTTGTACTGCTATCGACAACTTAATAAAGCTAAAATCCCCCATGAGTATGAGGGCAAGACCTTCGAGCTTGTAGAAAAATTCAAGTTCGAGGGTCTCCTTATGGATAAGGGTAAGACAAAAGGAAAGAAAGTATTTAAGCAGATGACTGGTAATATAAGAAACATATCTTACACACCTGACTTCATAAACTTAGATGCAGGATTTATAATAGAAACAAAAGGATTAAGAACCCCAGTGTTTAGTATGAGATTCAAATTGTTTTTGAAGCACCTTCAAGATGAGAACAAACAATTAGATATATACATCCCATCGAACCAAAAGGAAGTTGATGCGACAATAGAATCTATACTGAGCAGGGGTAATTTTAAAAAATAAAAACCATGAGCAATAACAAGAAAGACGATTTCATTATAGACTCTGCAAAGAGAGCAGATAAATCTAAGCAAGACATTCTAGATTCTTGGATAGTAGATTTAACTGAGAAAGAACAGCCTGAGGCATGCAATATAGATGACGAAGACTGTGAAGCCTGTGGTTCGTAATGGATAATAAACAAAAGAAAGCTCCCAAAGGGAATATTAAATTCAATATAACCCTATCAGATGAGCAGAAGATTGCTAAGCAACAGATACTAAGTCATGCCTTCAACTTTGTTGTGGGTAAGGCTGGTTCTGGTAAGACTCTTCTTGCTGTACAGATAGCACTTGATATGTTCTTCAAGCGTGAGTACAATAAGATTATTATAACTAGACCTACTGTAGCTACAGAGGATAATGGTTTCTTGCCAGGTGATGAGAAAGAAAAGCTAGAGCCTTGGCTTGTGCCTATCATGTCTAATATGCGTAAGGTTTATAACAAGCCTGAGAAGATTCAGAAGATGGTAGAGCAAGACGAGATAGAGCTTGTATCCTTAGCTCACTTCAGAGGTAGGACATTCGAGAATGCTATAGTAATAGTGGATGAGTTTCAGAACTTAACTAGGGCTCAGTTTAGAATGGCTTTAGGTAGGTTAGGTAAAGGTTCTTTAATGATATTCTGTGGAGACAATCAACAGATAGACCTTAAGGATATAAACCACTCTGCTATACAAGACGTAGCTACTATAAAAGATTCTGACTACGTATATAAGATTGTCTTAGAGGACAATCATAGACATAAAGCTATTGATGATGTACTTAAATTATTAACTGGATACTAAAGATATGAAACAAAGAAAAGATGGTACTAGTCCGTACTACACAAATAAAAAAGTTAAGGCTAGTATAGATAAACTACTTAATGATAACTCCGTTATCTGGTCCAACATGGGTACAGGTACACCACTAGACTTAAAGACTAGAGAGGCAGGAGAGAAAAAGTGGGGTGAGCTCGCTCTTAAAATAAAAGAACTGGATAATTCATACTTCAATGTGATATGTCCTTATGGTATTGATAGCTAGTGAAGTACGAGCTAGGCATATCGGTATTCCCTGGGATTGTGTTTGGGGTAAGGTCATTTAGTCCAGACCATAACTATGGTTACTCAGAGCATCAGATATACCTACTATGCTTTTGTATATTTCTTATAATTGAAAAGGTCGAGGAATAAACCTCGACCAAATCAACCAGAAAAAA
>Ga0181388_1000776_pt1 | contig 10271 bp, 3 predicted proteins | sample 11SPOviralmetaG_FD_130120 | JGI IMG/M metagenome (GOLD analysis project Ga0181388, IMG submission 130120) | Marine viral communities from the oligotrophic San Pedro Time Series (SPOT) site, San Pedro Channel, CA, USA - 11 SPOT_SRF_2010-05-17 | ecosystem: Environmental > Aquatic > Marine > Strait...
CAGGGAGCCACAGGAGTCCAGGGTCTTCAAGGAGCCGACAACGCAACTCTTCAAAGTGTGAGTACAAATGGAAACTGGAGTACAAATATCTGTTCCTTCCAATCCACGAATGCGTCCCAGGTAAGTATACAATTAAGAGGCGGTATTGAGATCACACCAGGTAGTAATGTCATCATAGGAAATGCTGCGGGATTCACCAGTTCAGTAGCCGGTGCCGTTGATAGAATCGCTATAGGTGCGAGTGCGGGAGCAGCAACACAGAGTGGTGAAACAATCGCGATAGGGAAGAGTGCGGGGGCATCAGGTCAGAACTTAAAGGCGATCGCAATTGGGGGCTCAGCGGGTGCGACGAATCAGGGTTTAGGGGCGGTAGCGGTTGGCCTGGGTGCCGGGACATTGAATCAGACCCAGTTGGCTGTAGCGATTGGAAAAGATGCGGGGGCGACCAGCCAGGGTGACGCATCAATCGCGATTGGCGAAAATGCCGGTAACAGTGGTCAATTGGATCAGGCCGTGTCTGTTGGTAAAAGGGCAGGTTTCATAAATCAGGGATTTAATGCGGTTGCGGTGGGTGAGGCATCGGGTGAGGTGGATCAGAAAGACAATGCTGTTGCGATTGGGTATCTAGCAGGTAATAGTGGTCAATCGGATAGCGCGGTGGCTATCGGGGAAGGGGCGGGTCAATTAGACCAGAAGACCTCGGCGGTGGCTATCGGAAAAAGGGCGGGTGTATCGAAACAGAACAACTATGCCGTGGCGATTGGACCCCTGTCGGCCCAAAGCAATCAGGGCGCCTCGGCGGTGGCTGTCGGACACTCGGCGGGGAACACCGACCAAAATGCCAACTCCATCGCGATAGGTACATCGGCAGGTAGTACCGGTCAGGGTGTCAACTCCATCGCGATAGGTACATCGGCGGGACAAACGAACCAGGCTGATAATTCCATTGTTCTTAATGCTACGGGTGCGACGTTTGCGGTGACGCCCACCGATTCGTTTTTCGTCAAGCCGATCAGGCAGGTGGCGCATTCTAATGCGTTGGTGTACAATAGTACCACCGGTGAGATTGCTTACCGGGAGATACCATCAGTACCTAGTTACAGGGGATTCGGATCTGTATCATACCAAAGAGCTCTCAGTGGTTTTCCAGATGGTTTCACCGCACCGTCCACCACACTGTCTCCGTATGCATTTCTGGGGGTGAATACTTATGACCCATCTCCGACACCGCTTCCAGTGGTCTATCCTTCCGGCATCGCCGCCGGTCCTGTAGCCGTAACAACTCGCAACGGTTTTATAGGATATACATTACCTCAGGAGGGTGAGATAATCGGCTATGCGTTGAACTTTCTGGAAAGAGACAACGGCGTACAGGCAAGAATACACATTTTCCTCACCGAGACGAGCGGTCTTACCGGGCCTTTTCCCACCAATCCTGCCGACACTATGACGACCTCGGGGCCTGGGCCAGTGCAGCAGTATACATCGGCCATTTCGTGGTTCAACACTCCTATATTGTTTAAGCAGGGTAATATCATGACTGTTGGTCTTGACCAATCCGGCGGTGCTGGGAAAGGGTCCATGAGTGTTACGGTATATTTGCGTTTTGGGTAAATAAATATGTCTATTTACAGTAGTAATGTCAGGACTAACGCCTCCGTGGGCCCCCGGTGATAATCATCGCAGACATTTAGATACTGGCGATAATCGGTTGGATTTGATGAGTAGTACGACAAGTTACATACATAATCTTGAAATACTACAATCTAATGACAACACTCAGCGGGAATATTACTTGTCTGATACATCTCGTGCTGCGGCTGCCGCGGAATATCTTATGCCTTTTAAAGCCACTGGTTCGCCATATATGATACCACTTCTCATCAAATACACACAGGAAAAAGCGCCCATTGATAATCCCACCTTTACGGGTACAGTTACAACGGAAGGCGACCTGGTGATGAAATCTTCATCGTACAGAGCCAAGATCACATACAACAGAGAAAATTACTACGGATACCTGGGGAACTTTAAGTCACACGAAACGTCTGGGTTACGTGTATGTATTTTAACAACTGCCATTAATACTGGGTTCGCATCTTCCGTATACGACCTCGCGTTCGATGACAATGACAGACGCCTTACAGTATCCGGTATACATAATACGCGGGGTTCGAATTTCAGTTTTGGGTGGGTGGGTGGATTGGAGGGGTATGGAGAGTATCAGTTATGGATCAAGCACCACGTTGATATTCTCCCAGAGACCAATGATGATGGGACCCCGAAGACGAATTCTCAGGGAGACCCAATTATGAATAGCCCCGAACCCCTCACGATATATGTGAATTGCAACGGGCATTATGACCTCAAATCATCGATTTCCCATATCACCGATGATGCCGATTTCCCAGAATTCACACCTTCCTCGGACTGCCTGGTGAATAGGTATGGCAAGGTGGGCATAGGGACCTATTACCCTTCCGAGAGATTGGAAGTCAGCGGAACGGTGAAGGCCACGGGTTTCAGCGGTTCGGGTGCTGATCTGACCAGCGTTGACGCTGCTACACTCGACGGAAAGTCGCCATCGTCGGTAGCCAGCACTAATACAATCGTTGTCAGAAACGAAAGTGGTTATATAGTTGGTAATTACTTGAGGTTAACTCATAGCAGTTCCACGCGTAATAACGATAATTTTTTCTTTTCAACAAATGACGATCTTGTCAGAAAAAACGATGCTGAGGGGTTTAGACAGTCTTTGGATGTCCCCCGACGCGATGGTTCTGATGCAACGGGTATGTGGCCTATAAATATCTCGGGTAAGGCGGATACCGTAACAAATGGAGTATATACCACAGGTGATCAGACGATAGGTGGCGCGAAAACTTTTAGTGACACTCTAACAGTTAAGGGGGATGCGAAAATTGGAAACTATGACATCTTGACCGCAAAGATTCGATACTATCCACTCCCAACCCACCCTGAACCAGAGAATCAGTTACATTACCTGACTTCGTTCACATGGAGTGGAAATTGCACGGTGTCTATATACGACTGGAAGGGATTCTGTACAGGAGTTTTTGAAATCGTGGATACCAGCCAATTCACCACTACTGCCGGCCGTACCGTTATCAGGTCTATCCAGGGAAACGCAAAATTCGAATTCTACCTTGTATGGGGCACTTCCACGTACCAGGATCCTGACGTCAAAAAAGTCTTAGTATCTTCCAATATGCACCATAGCATCGGTCAGCCCGCGTATACAAATTATGCAGAACCCAGTCCCCACACGACCATTTACTTCCGTGAGACTACACCTCTGCAATATGGTAAGATTAACGACGTAATTCAAGGCTATTACGACGTGACCATCCAGGGCCAAAACATATCCCGGCTATCTGGCAATCCAGAATCAATAGTGTTAAATCAGCCCGGTTTTCACCATACACCCATACCACACCAGTCAACTGTAGATGGCACCGTAAATGAACAAACTATGAACTCTGACCTTACCGTCAATGGCGACGTGACTGCTACGTCTTTTTATGGTAATGGGGCTAATTTGCAGGGTGCCCTTACCGTCGATGGCGACGTGACTGCTACGTCTTTTTATGGTAATGGGGCTAATTTGCAGGGTGTAGCTAGCGAATCGTGGGTACAGGGTCAAATTACAGCCGCAGCAACGTCTGGCACTGTCGATATTAGCACCAAGGCTAATATAGAATCACCGGAGTTCACGGGTATAGTAAAGTTTGGCAGTATCGGTACGAATATAAATTGTACTACGGGCGCTGTCACGGCCGGTACTGTAGAGGCCGGTACTGTAGAGGCCGGTACTGTAGAGGCCGGTACTGTAGAGGCCGGTACTGTAGAGGCTTCTTCGGCGTATATCGGAGAGTGGGTCGCGGCCGGGGCGGGGACTGCATGCTTTCGTCAGAAAGACGTATCAAGTAACCTAACTGATTATGCACTTATACAACTCGCAAATGGTACGACCTATTTAAATTCCGCAACTAGTACCGAATTATCATTATCTATAGGAAACATGCAACAGATAGCGGTTTCTAGTAGTCAGGTTTTAGTTAAGAAAGACTTGGTAGTTGAGGGCGATGTTACGGGTAATTTAACTGGTGATGTTACGGGTGATGTTACGGGTAATGTTACGGGTAATGTTACGGGTGATGTTACGGGTGATGTTACGGGTAAGTTAACGGGTGATGTTACGGGTAAGTTAACTGGTGATGTTACGGGTGATGTTACGGGTGATGTTACGGGTAATTTAACTGGTGATGTTACGGGTGATGTTACGGGTAATTTAACTGGTGATGTTACGGGTGATGTTACGGGTAATTTAACTGGTGATGTTACGGGTAATGTTAAACTGTCTCAATATATAAAACACGACGGGGATACCAATACATTGTTTGGGTTTCCATCTGACAATGAGTTTGAGGTTCAGACGGGTGGTAATCAACGTTTACTAATTAACAGTAGTGGTATACTAACAAGTAATAACCCAATTGATACAGGGAGTGCGTCTATAAAGGCGGAAAAACTGCTATTAAAGGATTCGCCTGGACTTGACAAGATTAAATTACGCGACGGTTCTACTTTTAACATAGGAGTGTATGACAGAATATCATACGGTGGATTGGGTGATGATGCAGGTGACGGAGATACATGGTGTACGACATTCCAAGTATCTAACAGTCCCGGACGCGGTTGGTGGTGGGGTGATACTAACCATTATACTAACACTGTTATTAATGATGGCGCCATGGCGCTTACAAATCAGGGTCATCTCACTGTGGCCGGTAATATGCATGTCTGCGCAGGAGAGACTAATGTAGATTCTGGACCTCCCGTGGCCGGATTGAAGGTTGAGGGTATTGTTACGGCCAACTCGTTCCATGGCGACGGTTCGTCGCTGACGGGAGTTGTCAATACGATTGGAGATCAGATTATAGATGGTACTAAAACGTTCTTAACTCCACCCAATTTCACATACAATAATAAAAGACTACCATCGAACTTTGCTACATTTGATTTAATTGATTTTGTATACGGTTTTGACCAGGTTGAGAGAGCATTAATTGTATATAACGCTATAAATACACCCGATCCCCATACTAATGTTTCAATGACTAACCGTGATATGGTCACCTTTGCTCCTATGGATTCGTATTTGGATACGTTTACAGAAGATACTACACCAACACTTCAGTTGTACAATTTCAAACTGCAAAGTCTTTATTCTATGCCATCGGGTTCTATGCATGTGATAGATCCACAAGATGGTACATTTACAGATATTATTCAGCCAAATGCGACAAACGTTTCTCATCACTTCCCAGAAAGAACATTTACATGGGATTGGAGTACCATGACACATGAACTTCGTCGTAGAGACATTGGGACCAGTCTTTCCATACCCACTGATGATAGACCCCCTGAAGATTCATATAGTAACTTAGAAGAGGGATCTGTTGGCGTCGGTGGTTTGGCTGTGACCAATACCCATGTTTTCCAGGGAGCACACCAGGAGTTAGTTTCATACAATGTCGCCGGTTCCGCGAGTGAACGGGATTATATAACGACTGGTTCTCATAATGACGGTACATTTACTGGGTTTAGCATATCAGTTAGTACGGAAGACGATAATTATGACCCATCATTAAGAACGTTAATTCATAGTAACCCATTTTACAACAACGGCAAAGGGAAAGTAACCATATCAAAATTTAATCCGTCCTCTACTACTACAAATATCGTATTTAAAAATAGCTTTAATCCCAATCAAGAAGATGGATTTTTGGGAAAATATGTAGAAGTTTCCGATGATGGGATGACAATTCTTATGACTGGTAATAAGAGTTCGTATTTGACAGATACTACAACAACATCAGTTGTAACACTTTACACCCTTGCAAATTTTAATGGTACTTATGCTTGGAGTCTGGGTGAGATTATTACAGTTAAAAAAACCGTTGGTACTACGGGATGTGGAGTTAGTATGCCGACTTCATGGGCAATAGCCTTCTCGCATGTAGAAGGCATCAAGGTATATCAAATGGCTGACGGTGACTTGGGATCTCAACACGGTAATACTATCCCTTATACCACGGGTCAGGAGACATCTAAAAATAACGTTGTATTGAGTTATCAATATAATTTTATTGCTTTTAGTGAATATACGGGTAGTTTCGAGAATGGTTTGTGTAAAATCTACTACAAACCAAGTGGTAGCAATTGGGTACATATGAATTCTGATTTTGAAATTCCGGTGTATTCTGACACTTATGATCCATCTTCGACAAATATTAGAGGTAGAATATTTTCTGGATCTTCACAGCCTATTACCGTTACACAGGATGCAAACGACTCAGTGCAAGTGTGGGTAATAGATCCTACCATGACATATTTGAATGGGTACTGGTGTATACCGGATACTACTGATTTCGCTGATATTACACATTCCCATAGATTACCGTTATATACAGTCAGTCCATGGGATAGTCAGCCACTTACACCTATGCGTGTCGTATTACCAAGATGTACAACAGAATATAAAGGTTTGGTTTCTCAATCGTTCATACAAAAGGATACTAGCAGCGGTACAACTATGTACACACCTAAAATGAAATTATCACGCGTTACCTCCATTGCGAAAAAAGGCACGGACAATCTTACTATATTCAATCCGGTTGACTATTATAGAAAACCCCCCTCATACATGCCGATTTTCCAACCATCATATACAACTCCAACATATTATAATATATTCAGTCACGTAAGGAATAACCAGTCATATTGGACTGCATGCGTTTACTACAGACTAAGTACACAAACATATCACGTGGTATACGGTGTGAAGCCGTTTGTATCACAACATGACTTCGACGTAAGACCACACGATGATATATATATTTTTAAAATAATCGCACGTGAAAATACAGGTGGTGAAGGAACCGTGTCTTCTCTTTTTGTCAACCCGCGGCTTAAAAAGGAAATTGTTACAGCTGCTACTCTAGCAACACCTACGTACTCGTAATGCGCCGTAAAATAAAAATAATAATATACATCTTTCATAGAATGGACCATTTCGTTCATGCTATGAAAGTTGATGTTGCTCCGATTTATTTTAAAGATTTTGAGAATACGCGAGGGACGGGGTTGTGTAATCCTTCAGTGCTCTTTGATCACGACGGTACTCTACGCGTGAATATTCGGCACGTTGAGTACACTTTATACTACTCCCAAATGTACCAAAGTACTGGCGCAGGACCTTTGTCCTATTACCACGGTGATAATGACATAGCCCTTCGAACGAATAATTATATGGGAACGTTGGATCCCGACACTCTCAAACTTGAGACGTGGCAGAAGGTTGACACGACGTTACACGATGTTGCACCCCTGTGGGAGTTCGTGGGGCTCGAGGATGCTAGGCTTGTCAGGTGGGACGACCGGCTCTTCCTCGTGGGTGTCAGGCGCGATACGACGCCTAACGGCGTTGGCCGGATGGAGTTATCGGAGATTGTTGATAACAAGGAGGTTAGCAGGTGCCGCATAGAATGCCCAGATAATACATCCTACTGTGAGAAGAACTGGATGCCCGTTCTTGATAAGCCGTACCATTTCGTGAAATGGACAAACCCCGTTGAAGTTGTAAAAGTCGATATGGACTCTTGTAGTTCGGAGGTGGTGTATACCCACCCCCAAATACCCGGATTCGCATTGGATATCAGGGGCGGATCGCCGCTCGTGCGATGGGACGACGAGACGTACATCTCAATCTGTCACGAGTGTGAATTCGTTCTTGCGAACAATCTGGGGCACAAGGATGGGTCGTATTACCATAGATTCGTTCTGTGGGATTCCAAAGATTTCTCTGTGAAGATGATATCCAACCGTTTCAAGTTCATGGGCATGGCGATTGAGTTTTGTGTAGGCATGACCATGAAAGACGAACAGGTCGTGATAGCCTACGCATGTGAAGATAACGCCTCTTACGCGTTAAAAATACCCAAAAACGATCTGAGTGATATCATATGGACGCAGTTACAGTGTGCCTACAGAAAGTGATCCAGCATCCCCACGACCCCGAACTTCAATTCGAATTAGCGACTTTATATTTTAAAGAAGAACAGTATGCTCAGTCACTTACACATTTCATACGATGTACAGAATGTACACGTGACCCTACTTTGATAAGTGAATGTCTATTGACAGGATCCAAGGTTATGTGTAAACAGGGTGACAGAAGTAGTAAGGAGTATGGTCTTATCCTTCATTCGTTATCCATAGGGACAAAAAACCCAGAGCCGTATTACACCAAATCGCTGTATCACAGTTGGCGTGGCGAATGGATGGAGTGTTACACTGTTACGTGCCTGGCCCTTTCCACTTTAGATTCGTTCGAACCAACGTTTAGGAATACTGAACTGTTCTCCTACAATGGGTATATTGATTTGATTTGTCAGAAAGCACTGAGTGCGTATCATAAGGGTAAGTATGATGAAGCCAGGGATATTTACAATGATGTTTTAAATAAGAGTGATATCACCCAGGCTACTAGAAATAGTATCTCTGATCGATTGAGACAAGTCCCTTTACCGTCTAATCCTATACCTAAGAAAATCTTTCAAACGTGGGAAACTAGTAAACATGAAATATCTGCACAATTACAATGTTATATAGATTCGTGGGGAAAGAACAACCCTGATTATGAACTCCATTTTTATAACAAGTCCGAACGATATGAATTCATTAAGAAACATTTCGATGCTACAGTTCTAGATGCGTACACCCGATTAAAACCAGGTGCATTTAAATGTGATTTATGGAGATATTGTGTTTTGTATATTCACGGCGGATTCTATGCCGATATTGACTCTCTTTGTTGTTCTTCATTGAATATTATCAATACACGTGGTGTAAAATTCACTTGTCCTATTGATCTCCCACCCACATCGTCTGTATTCTCTCTATCCAACGGTTTTATAGGGAGTATACCTAAACATCCGATATTACGAAAATGTATTGATGCGATTGCTTCCACTGTGAGCAATACCCCCGAAAATCAAGAGGTACATGTACATACTATAACTGGCACGGGTCGTTTAGGAATAGAAGTGAACGAATATATGGGTCTACCATGGAATTCCAGTTTTATAGGAAAAGAGGGTATATCACATGATATTAACCTTTTAGAATTTAAAGATCGTGATACAGAGTACATGATAGATACAATAACCGGTGCCAAGATCGTACAAAACAAGAATGGTCACATAGGTATCAAAGATGCATACCAAGCGGAATGTAACAAGTTCGACACCTGTTTCGACTGGAGTAAATTCGGTCCGGTGACACGCATAGGGAATATAGTATCATACGATCCATTTGAAAGATCTATGACAACGACCGAATTACCCAATTACCACGGTTGTACATCTGCTTCTTTTTATTTGTTTAAAAACTGTGGAATTTCTGATTGTATACGACGAGGTTGTGTATGGGAACAACATCAACACGATATTATTGATAAATATCTTGACTCAAATTCTGTTGTTGTTGAAATTGGTGCTCATATAGGAACTATAACGGTTAAACTGTCTAAAGTCGTTTCTAAAGTATACGCATTTGAACCTATGAACGCAACATATAACATACTCGTCGACAATTTAAAATTAAATAATTGTGATAATGTCATGGCATATGAAAAGGGCTGTGGTGATGAAAATAAAACTGAGAAAGTTAAGTGGGTGTCGAACAGTAATGCAGGTGGTACCGGGTTAGAAGGTGGTTACTTGACAAAGGATTCCAATCTTGACTATGATATTATGGTAGATGTTATTACATTGGACTCTTTGGAATTCAAAAAAATCGATTACATGAAAATCGACGTAGAAGGATATGAAGAACTAGTAATAACAGGAGCAAGAGAAACTATAAAAACATGTTTACCCTTGATTATTGTGGAGTGTTTTAACAAGGATACATTTAATAGTCATATTTTTAATGCCCCTAGAGCGACCGATCCCGAGATAGAGGAACGATTTAAATTCTTATTAGACTTAGGGTACACTTACGAACATATAGCGTTTGAGGATTTTCTTTTTATACCCCCCCCTATAATGCCTAGTGTACACGACTGTCCACCCCCTTAGATTGTATTCGCACACCGTGATGCCACCCGCGAGTTTTTTAAAAGGTCCTACTCCCCCTCCTCCTCCACCAAGATGGTCGCCAGGCGGGCCTTCAGGTCGTCGTCC
>Ga0181388_1000778_pt1 | contig 10266 bp, 5 predicted proteins | sample 11SPOviralmetaG_FD_130120 | JGI IMG/M metagenome (GOLD analysis project Ga0181388, IMG submission 130120) | Marine viral communities from the oligotrophic San Pedro Time Series (SPOT) site, San Pedro Channel, CA, USA - 11 SPOT_SRF_2010-05-17 | ecosystem: Environmental > Aquatic > Marine > Strait...
AGCTTTTGTATACTGCCGTATTCAGGATTTAAATCTTTGGTAATTTTATCAGCTATAATAAATTGATTTAATCTATTGATAGAATTTTTTCCATTGTACACTTGTGAATATATAATACCGCTTTTAAGTATTTCTTCCTGATAATTATCTTCAAACACAGTTGAAACCCTCACTCCTTTGCCTAGCACCGGTGCGTTAAAATCGTCTCTTATAATAAAAGATTCTACCCCGTTACCAAAACTGTAGCAGTTGTGATATTTTAAATCATTAGGAGAACCATGTTCACTAGCCGTAAATATTTCTTGAGTTTCATAATAAAGATCAACATCAATATCATCCTTAGGCTCTACTTCAAATATTGGTGGATTTGCGATGTTAGTACTTCTACCTCCTTCAAAATCAAAAGTCGTTGCGTAAGTATAGCCCCTACCCTGTGGTTCACTAGCACTAGCTGGTCTTTTGAAAGTCAAATCGTAATCTAAATTTTCACTAAGCTTTATAAAAAACAATCTAGCCGCTTGAGAGCCTGTCCATTTGCTTATAAATATTTTTTCTATTTTATAATATTTTTGGTCAAACCATCTTGTATTTGTATTACCATTCCACCCACTAAATCTTATGTAATTACCTTCTTTTAACCCATTTAAAAAAGGCACTGTTCCGTAATTACTAATACCGTGTTCCCATTCTTTTTCTGTTTCTAAAACAAAATGGTATCCTTGTGTTAAATCTGGAGCTGGAACAAACGTATCAAACGTGTCATTAAAACCACCTAAATAAGGGCTTAAGGATGTGGACTGGGACATGGATGAATTTATATCTTTTTTACCACCATATCTATTATGTAATTGCCTATGGTGATTAGCACCCCCTCCATCATCAACACCATCAAAACTTATAGTTCCTATAGCGTTTAAATTATTAGAGTTGGTTGTGTCAACTAATTCATTAAGTAAATTGCTTTCAGCCTGTAGCTTTATAAAAAATTTACCATCAAATTCCGGTTTACTTGATTCGTCTTTATAATCTACAACCTCAATGTTAATTCCCGTTGCAAGAGCAGCTGAATTAGGATAGGAGTTGTAGCTTTCGCCATCGTATAAAATAAGAACATCATCACCAAATTCTTCTTCAAAAGTTACTTCAACATCGTCGTGCCCTTCTGTGCTGACTAAAATAGATTCAACCGTATAAATTTTTGTTTTAGAATCTCCCGCTGTAAACCTTACTTTTTTACCCGGTATGATTGCATCAATTGCCTGCCTTGATACACCTATGTCGTTAGAGTTATATGTTTCGTCCGCATTAGCTATTTGTAAATCGCCTTGAACAAACATGCTTCTTATTATAATTGTATTATGATTTGGCACTGGTGTTGCACCAGGCTCCATCAAATAAGCTCTTCCCCCAATACTAGCTTCATTATAATTAATTATCTCTGAGGCGGTTGAAGGTACTCCTGAAGGACCTGGAGAATCTAAATCAAATTGTCTACCAAAATGAAAATATCCAGGCACATAGGTTGGCCTAAAAGGAAATCCTAAAAATTTAGGCACTGTGGTTAATTTATCTAGTACCTTAAATTTAGTATCAATCTCACTAACTTCGTTTCCAGTTTTTTTCTTTAATGTTATAATATCATCTTCTTTAATTTTATTAATTTCAGAAGATGGAAAAGATATATATACAGCCCCTTCATCATCTTTATAAAAGCTATCCGCACATAAGTTATATGTAGTTGAAGATATTTCTTTAACAAAGTATTTGTAACTAGTAAAACCCGCTGGTAGAGCACCTGTTAGTTTTATTTCAAAATTTGTTTTATTTTTTGACTGATTAAACCCAACTTTTACAACACCAGATTTATCTGTTAACACAGGCGTTTGTCTGCCATAAGTGTCTATATACACCACTCCTATCTGGTAGGTTCTATTTGATTTTAAAGATAACAATTCATTTTTATCCGCACTTGTGGCTGTGTATCTATTTTTAATCTTTATATCAAATATAGGGTTAGCAGTAGGCAAATCAAACTGATGTGTATAATTACCATATATAATTCTATTTGCTGATATTTCTTGTGACTTAGCTTTTTTTGGTACACTATCAAATAATCTAAGTAACTGATTACTATCTACTGTTTTAAATATTTGTTCATCTTTTATTGTAAATGTAGTTGGTAAAGAAGCCCCCTTCAAAGTATCTACAATGTAAACGTTAGAATTTACGGAGTCCTTGTACAATACATCGATTTCTTCCACATCATCGTTTATGTTGTGATTTAAATCCGTTATAGTTAAAGATCTTAAGCTATTAGTCATGGCTAAATTATAACCATTCTTTGAGTCGTACTCAAAATCATCACCAATTTTATTTGGATCTGGTAAAAATGCTGCTTTAGAGAAAGGCGCAAAACAACTGTACTGACCATTAGTATATTTATATCTATATGAAAACAAGGGAAACTTTAATTCAAACAGTGGATCATCTTCTTCTAATAAAGCCTGGAATTGCACCACACTACCAGGAACTGTTTCACTAATAGTCAATATTTCAGCAGTAAAAGAAGTTGCATTAGACACATAATTAGCCGCTAATAAAATTCTAGCTTCAATTTTTATAACATTTCCAGAATTTGGCTCCGTAAAGTTATGTTTTAATAAAATAATATCACCTGCCTCGTAAGCCGTGACTGCAGAAAAAACTCCAGATCTAGAAACGCCAGCATCCAGTGGGGCTTCTAAAACACCACCTGAGCTTGTTTTAGATAAATCTAAATTTACAGTTATCGCAGTGTTCCCGATAGTACCATTGCCGCCTCTTGTAGAGCTGCTCATAGTTAACCCAGGGGCTTTTAGGGGAGATTTTTTAATAACGGTTATTCTTTCTTCTGATAAGTTTGTAGTTGTTGTGTTAAAATTTACAGTTTGTGTTTTCCAATATGCAACATCAACTTGTTTTGGCTCATTTAAATTATCAGTAAAATACAATATTCCGTCTAATATGTTAATTCCTGTTGTTAATTTTAAACTATTAAAATTTAAAATACTTCCTAAGTCGACAATAACTGGACTAACATTACCAGTTGATTGATCATACTCAGCTATAACATCTTTAGTAGATGAGGTTATTAACCAATATATTTTATTATTTTCTGTATCAGGAACGCTACCAATGCACGTTGCTGAAGATAAGTTTATAGAATCTATTATAGTATTACCTAAAATGTTTTTTAACGCCCCCACGTCACTACTGCTTGAGTAATCAACGTCCACGTTTAATGCATCTCTATATTCACCATTAGGAACTAATCTTTCGTCAAGGTCTTTATTCATTTTACCCTTGAGGAAAGCGTTTTTAATTTCAGGCATATTCTAGTGTTTTATCTGTTTGGATTTACCTCTTAAAGCTTGTGAGAGTTCACTAAGTTTAATATTTGATAATCTTAATTTTGCTTTTCTAACCGAAGCAAATTTATCTTTTTTGTATCTCATTACTAGATACTCAGGTGTGTTTATTTTAGTTTCTAAAATATAATATGCTATACATTTATACATTGCTTCTTCAGCTAGTTTATGTATTTTCATTTCAGCATCAGTAGCCAAGCCATCTGTTATATACTTTAGAGTTACAGTTTTATCTGTTAAGTTACCAGAGAAGTGTATTCTTGATTTTATAGGATCGATATAAAAAGATCCGTTTGAATTCATATTTTCAGGACTAGATCCGTATCTTTTACCGTCAAGAGTTTCTGTTAAATAAAAATCATTAACAGCATCAGACCCTGTATTTTGACCTTTAAATTTTTTCCATGTTTCAGATTCATTAGCTTTTAATAAGTTGCCCTCTGAATCAAATGTAAAATTGTATTGATCATCTTGTATAATAGCCTCTGGATTACTTGTTTGTGATGCTGGAATTAAAACGTGCTCAGCACCGTTCACATCAACCCAACTTACTTTAACGTAATTAACGTAGTCTTGCGGTAACGCCATCACTAATGTAGGTGGAATGTCTATTTCCCTAGATTTTTCAGATTTTAATGTATCATAACTAAGCTCTTGCAATGCTCTTTGTGCATAGAAAGCTACGTTGGTTCTTTTTATCTTAGCTATAATTTTATCTTCGCCCACATAAGACAACATAAAGTTGTTTATAATGTCTTTTAGCGTTACAAATTGATAGCCTCCGAAATCTCCGCCTTCGTGATATTGTTGTTGTGATTGATTAAGTAGCCCCATTTATTATGATTTTTCTTGTTGAGTGTTCTTTACGTCTTCGCCACTAGCAATACCGTATAAAGAATTATCTTTAAGTATTATACCAGCTAAACCTAATATTTTAATTATAAGTTCGGTTTCTTCAGAAGGGTGTAATTCGAAATTAATTGAATTACTAGCATCGTAAGTTCCAGTTACAGAATTATAGGCCCAAGATACAACTACAGGTTGTTTTATATAGTTACAAGTAACACCTGATGTCTTTTGTTCTACATTACCGCTTGCGTCTTTACCGTAAATTTTAACTCCGCTTTCATCTTTAATGAAAATAGGAAAATCGTTTGTTGGTTGATTTAAAGGTGTGGATTTTATATATATCCAATCTTTTTGTTTAACTTGTGATGCTTCAGCGTTATTAAATATAACACTGCCTAGCCTATATAGATCGCTAGGTAAAGTTATTCCGCCAGTGATGGCTTGTGAAGTTTTTTCAAATAAACTTATTTTTTCATCTAATATGTCTACCATATCAGAATATTCTGTGCTGTTACCAGGAAGTCTACTGAACTGATTTACATCATAAAAATATTGCTCAAATATATCTAATTGAGCTTGATTCGCAAGATAATTAAATTCCTGAGGTGTTATATAGCCTCGTTGTTCTTTGTTAGTCACAGCTAACACCGCTTGGTATACAGTATTTATGTTTACACTCATTATATGTTTATTATAGGTTAAAGGCCCACAACAGTAGGCCCTTACCTACAATTGCTTACTTTAATTTCTTTTCAATAGTTTGATATACTTCAACACCTTCGTCAGTTTTAAAGTATGCTGCTAAAGCTGAATATGGATTTTCATCAAATGGAACTGTAATTAATTTTCTACCGGTTGATCCCCAAGTAAATGTTCTTTGATCATTTGATAATTTAATAATTTTCATTTCAACAGCTTTAATACCAATATTTCTAATATTAATATTGTCGTCATTTGCCAATTCTAAGAATAATTTTGGGTTACTTCGAGCAAATAGTAATAAATCTCTTTTAAGCTCCTTAGAAGTCATTTTAGATACCTTAGATCCCAATTCTGTTCTCATTATTGCTTCTGCATGATCAATTTCAATAGCTTGAGCTGCATTTAATGCTTCAATTTCAGATTCAAGATAATCAATATCATTTTCAGCTATTTGTACTGGATTGTATTCTATAAATCTTGTCCCGTTATCCGGATGAAAATTAGAAAGAAACTTCTGTAAAGTTGTTTTTTCTTTTGGTACAAAAAGCCTTCCGTCTCTAAATATAATGTGACTTAATCTTTCTGGTCCTTTCATTTCATCTAAAAATACTGTCTTTTGATTTTCACAATATTTAATTTCTCTTTCGTACCCTAGTTCTTCATCAAACCAAAGTAATCCTCTACTTTTTAATATGAATACAATAGGTGTTTTTTTTGCCGTTAATTCGTAAACCCTATCTTTTATTTCCCATTTTGGGGTTTTAGAAGTTTTAACTTCTTTTATTTGCGGTTCTGCTACTGCTACCGCTTCCTTTTCTTTTTTTGCCATGATATAATATAATAAAAAATTAATAGAGTAATGATTACCCCCGTCAGAACAACGAGGGTAAAAATTACGTTAAGTATTAAGAGTTAAATAACACAAAATTATTCGTTGCTTGTGCTACTAAACATCTTTCTGATAAATAGTGAACTTCCATTTTGTCATCACCAGTAGTCTGCGCACCGCCTACTGAACCAGTAATCCAAGATTTCATTCTTCTGTCATCATTCTCAGAAGCTCTATATCTTACGTGTAAGAAAGGTCTTCTAACATTTTTACCTAATTGTTGGTCATACACTGAAGATGTACCAGCTGGAACTAAAAGTCCGCTTATACCGCCTACTAAACCTCTTGTAGATTTATCATTAAGATATTTCCAGTCAGTTTTGTAGAAGTCATAAGAACCTCTTCTAAATCCAGAGAAACCTAAATTAAGTGCCATATCTTGAGAGTTTTCAAAAACTCCAAATGATAAACCACCTGAAATATTCGGGTTTAATCCTGCTAGCATATCATCGAAGTAAAGATTTGCATCTCTATCTAAGAATAACATGTTTTCTTCAATTGATCCTTGTTTGTCTAATTCTTTTAATAATAAGTCAAATTCAGGAAGTTTATCAGCAGCTGGTGTAGCTGAGTCAAATTGATTACTTGCTACGATACCTCTTGAAGAGATTGCAGAAAATAACCCTTCAGAACCATCTGGTACTGCAGCGTCTCCACCATCTTTTTTCTCAGCTTCAATCATTACCATTTCTAAGTAATCTTCATATCTTACTCTTGTATCACCTTCTGCTTTTAAATACCATAAGAATCCGTTTTGTCCAGACTCTCCAGATACTTCTACCCATCCGATCTGAGCTGTGTCAGAACCATTAACTTCGTAGTGATCTTTAATAATAAGTGGCTTATTAGTAAAAGACTTGAAAGTTGGCTCAACAGCGTCAGTCATACTTGCAGATCCTTTTCCGTATTCAGAACCATATACGAAAAATTTAATTGCTTGATTATCAGTAGAACCGATAGATCCTATATTCTCTACATTCGCACCACCGTAAGGCTTGATAGTTAAAGCAGATGTTGATGCTTCGATACCAGCTGTTACGTATGCTTTGAATACGTCAGATCCAATAGAAGCTACTACAGTTGCTCCTTTTCTTACAGCGTGAGCCTCTGCAGTCCCAGAGTCAATTCCTGTGATAGTGTCAATAATTCCTGTTGTAGGATCTATTGAACCATTATAAGATAAGTGTAATCTACCTTGTTCAGACCAAATAACTTGATCAGAAGCCATAGGCATTTCTGCACTTACCATTCTTAAGAAAGAAGATATAGTTCTATTTCCATATCTTTCTACTTCTTGTTCATACAATTCAGGTAAATATTGTTGTGACCAATTTGCTCCACCTGAACCGTGGAAATTTAAATAATTAGATGCAAGTGTTTGTTTTTGTGCACTTGGGCTAATTAAACTGCCAGCCGCTGGGCCAGCAAATGAAACGTTTGTTGCCATTTTTTAATAATTTTTAAGTTTTAATTTAAGGTTTTTTGAATCCAAACCGCCAACTACTTTCGCTTTTATTCCGCCAGACTCAATAGTTTTGTGACCCGACCTCGGATCCATATTGATATTCTTAGCAGACTTAACTGATTCTTTAATAGCATCAGTTTTGCCTTGTTCGTAAAAATGATTTGCAATTGCGTCTGCATTCATTGCTGTAAATAAAGATTTATGATAACCACTTGCATCGCTCATTTCATTATTTTTGTTTAAGAACTTCTTAGTAAAATTTGAAATATCACTTTGGGATTTTTTAATCTCATTCACATTCTTAACATTAAATCTGTATTTCTTGTCACCAACCTTATATTCAAAACCTTTGAATTGATCGTTAAAAAGATTGTCAGTCTTATTGTTAAATACAGCTCTTTGTTGCTGTGTTATTTTTTGCGATTCCTCAGACTCCTCATTGTATCTGTTAAAAAAGTCTACCGCTTTTTGCTGATCTTGTGTTAACTTAGATCCAGCTTTAATTTCTTTATAATAATTAGCTTTTTGTCCTTCAAGATGATTTTTGGCTGCTGCCACCTCTTCTTTAAACGCTAATTTTCTTCTTTTAATATCCTTAGGCTCATCAATTTCTTCATCAAATGAAAATTTGTCTTCAATTAAAAAACTTATTTCATCAGATGTTAAATGTGGTTTTGCCTTTTCGTAATATTCTCTTAACAAAGACATGTCTTCATAGTCCGCGTAGTCTTTATTTAATTTAACATAATCTTCCAAAGTTCCTCCAGTTTCATTCATAAACTTAACAAGCTCTTCGATGTTTTCTGGATAATCTTGCTTCTCTTCTTTTATCGCTTCCTCTTTTTTTACTTCAGGTTCAACAATTTCATCTTCTTGCTTCTCAGCTTCTGGCTCTTCTGTTATCTCTTCTAATATTACTTCTTCAACCTCTTCAGTTTCCTGTTCCGGTTCTTCAGTACTTTCTTCTAATACCGGTTCTTCCTTTACCTCTTCCTCTACAGTTTCTTCCACAGCCGCTTCTGGCTCTGGTTCAACTTCTGTTGTTGGTGGTTTTGATAAATCCACCTTGTAAACGCCGTCGTCAATCTTGACTCCCGCATTTTCTTGCACTTTTTGTTCTCTTTCAGCTGTAGATAACTCTTCAGTTTCTACGGCTTTAGCTTTCATTTTTTTTGACATGATAAAATATTATATGATTATACATTATATATTACTTAGGTTCAAACGCACCTAAGCCAAAATCACCGCTTAATATATCGTTTCCACTGGATTCGAATTTTTTAGGAGGTGTTTTACTGTTTCGCTGCTCTATGAGCTCGCTTTGTTGACTAGCTTGTATTTTTGTTCGATCGTCTTTTCTGTCTTCTTTTGCATTCATTTCAGCATCTTTGCCACGCATGGTCATTTGCTGTAATTGCATATTCATTTGAAACTCTAATTGCATAAGTTGTTTTTTCATTTCAACTTCCCCTTGCATTCTTTGCATTTCAAATTGTGATTTAGCTTGTGCTAATTGTATTTGAGTTTGTGTTAAAGCCTGTTGCTTTTGTACCTCTGCTTGAGCCGCAACTTGTTGGGCTTGTGCATTAGCTTGAGACTGCGCTTGTATGTTTTGTTGTTGGACTTGTTGATCTCTTTCAAGCTTTTTCTTTCTTCTTAACTTAAGTACTTGATTTGCTAATTTAGTATTTTTAATTTCTCTAATATCAATAGCATCTTCAAGCTCTATATTGTTTTGGGCAATAGCAACTTGTATATTGTTTTCAAGTAATTGTTTTTCTTCTTCATCAGGTGCTAATTCTAAGTATATACCAAAATCATATAAATGTAATTCTGACATTTCCTCTAACGTAGCCACATTATGTGCACCTATACTTTGTATAAATGCGTTTCTTGTTGGTGAATATTCTATAACATCTGATATTCTTAATGATATTTTTTCAGCAAGTTCAGCTGTTAAAAATAAACCACTCTGTAATATGTGTCTTGTTGCTGTATTTGAATTTGCAGCTGCAAGCTTTTGAACACCAACTAAAGCATTTTTATCAGGTGTGCTTCCGTCTCTTGCTTCATTTAATCCAGTAGCGTCTCTAACCATTTGCATATAATAATTATATGTACTGATTAATTGAGCTAATTTATTAGCGCCTCCATTATTACTTATTTCCTGAATAGGTATTTTACCAGGATTCATGTCGCCTTCAGACGTAAATGATCTACCAATTACAGATCCTGTTTGAAAAAACATATTCAATGCTTCTTGAGGATTATAATTTGTACCGTTACCTAAATCAATTTCAGCTAAACCATCGGCGTCTAAATAAACACCATCAGGAACCATTCTTGATAATACTTGTTGTATTTTTAAATGTGTTAATTGTATCATATCAGCAAAGCCTGTAACTCTACTAACTAAAGATTCAATTTTACCATTATACATTCTAGGTGCTACAATAGAATAATTAAGTTTAACTTTATTAACATCGCTTTTTTCACGAAGCATATTGTCCGCAAGTTCCCATTTTAATAATTTATTAGATCCGGGTATAAAAACGCCTTCGTATAATACTTCTATGTTCTTAGCTATTCTTTCAAACCTTAGGTTGCTGTCTGCGGGTGGATTAAAAGCATCTGTTTTTTTAATAATTTTTTCAGCCCCAGTAGATACTTCTTTAACTTTATAAACTTCATTCATGTAAGTTTTGTAATTAAAATACATAACTTGTACTGAATTATTATCTTGATTTTGTTGTTGGCTGTTATATTTATTATAAATACTATAATCTTGATTACCTTGCTCTGTTATTGCTTTTAATTCCTCATTAGTTAAATTAGGAAATTGTTTCTTTAATTCACTTATAGTTATAGTCTTAACCTCACCTACGTAGTATATATCATCGAAGTAGGGTGATTCAGTATAAGAATAAACTATATTAGCAGGATCAACGTAATCA
>Ga0181388_1000779_pt1 | contig 10258 bp, 19 predicted proteins | sample 11SPOviralmetaG_FD_130120 | JGI IMG/M metagenome (GOLD analysis project Ga0181388, IMG submission 130120) | Marine viral communities from the oligotrophic San Pedro Time Series (SPOT) site, San Pedro Channel, CA, USA - 11 SPOT_SRF_2010-05-17 | ecosystem: Environmental > Aquatic > Marine > Strait...
CACGCGGAAGTTCTCCGAGCATACCTGCGAGCACTCGGCTGTCGCAGTCTGTCTTGTTGCCCAATCCTTTGATTGTGCCGTTCATCATGAGTAGCTCGTTGTCTTGAGCACCGCAAACGAATGGGTGCATGTTGTGTGTGTTCACTGAACCGACTGTCGCATATCGGAAGTGAGCAATGAATGGACGGTTGGTCTCAAGCACATCATAATTCACGGAAGCATGGTACTCCGTCTTGAATGTGTCGAGCCATGTAACTCCTAACCCGTGCGGGTTGATACGCGCAGAAGAGCGCAGTATGTTTTGGTCTATGACCTTGTCGGTCTGTTGTTTGATAATGATTACGCACATGAGAGATGTGTTTAAATGATTAATGATTGTACAAATATAGTACAAAAGATGTCTAATTCCAAATGATGAGAGATATTTTTTTTACGGGAGAAAGATGGTGGGGGTTTGAACCCCCACCACCCCCCGTATGGATGCTGTGCAGTCTCTCAAACACAGCTACCCAATGCTACTAGGTTTGTTCCATGGTCTATGGTCGTGAGTTATTAGCTCGCGGATGTACTCTTCTTCCTTGACAATTTGCTTGGCAAGATGTAGTATCTTATGTAACCCTCTTCGCTCGTACTTGTCGAGTCCTTCATCGCGTAAGCATCGCTCGTTGTTGATTGCATCTACGCAATCTTGAAGGTCGTTGGACGTGTTTTCAAAACGGCAGTATGACATATTAGGCATGATATTCTTTTTTAGATAATGAAACTTCTTCTTCGTGCAGTGCGCGTCTGATGACGGCATCCATCAATGGTTCGAATCGGGAGACTACCTCTTCCCATCCATGTCGGTTGATGCCAACCGTTACTATGTTGCGTATCTCTCGCCTGATGCACAATCCTGAACCTTTCATAAACTCGGTGAGGTTGTCAGCCATGTCTGAGTAGTAAGGATTCCAAATGTATTCATCTCCATGGAAGAGGTTGCCTCCTCCGTTGTTGTAGATGTCATAAGAGAATCGTGAGATGATTCGAATGGCTTCTCCGTATGCTGTGTCAGCCTCTCCTTGTGCGGGTACGTATGCATCCCACATCCTATCGAGGTCAGCTTGATGCTGTCCTTCTTCGTTAAAGTATGTCTTCATGATTATTTATTTAAGTGCCATACCTCATCCAAGGTATAGCCTTTGGTTCGACAGATGTATTCAATGAAATTGTCCATGTGTGGTTGGTTCTTGAATGTCTTGACTATGTACCACTCACGCCATGTGGCAGTACGGAATTGGATACCTGCTTTAATCATTTCTCAAGGAGGTTTACGTACTCGCTCGAGAGTAGCAGGTAAGAGTCCCATCCTGATTTGTGGGTGAGGGCTTCAGCTACGATTGGAATCCCAATTGATTTGAGGTGAGCCTTCGCCATCTCAGTGATGGTGTTCAACTCGTAGTTGAATGGGATGAAGATGCGTGTGCCTTCGGAGAGGTCTTTGATTCGGACTCGTGCACCCTTGTGTTCTGTTGGTGCTTGGTACGAGACCATGAATGTTCTATAGAATTTCATGAGAGAGAGATTTATGGTGGGGGTTTAAACCCCCACCTGATTGATTACTTAGGGATGTACTCGATGCTGTCGTGTATGTAGCAAGCCATTGCAATGAACGCAACGGATGCTATAGCGGTGAGCACGATGATGAGGGCTTCTTCTGCGAACTGCTTCATGACTGCGGCTTGTTTTGCTGTGCTGTAACGATGTCGCGGCAGTGCAATGTGGCTTGCTGACCGAAGCCCATGAAGTCTACCTGAGCACCTAACAATCCGTGTCCGGCACGACAGGCATCATTGAACTTAGCCATGAGCATTGCCTCGTTAGCCTCGCACCACTCCTGTTGCTTGGAGAGGAAGTGAGAGAGCGATTGCATGACTCGCTCGTGCGAGTACCTGCCGTCAGGCTGTAGCAGTTGGCCTGTCCAAAACTCCACCTTGGCATGATAGCCTTTGGTGTAGTGGTTGCGGTTCTCACCGCTCGTGTGGGGGTTGCGTTGTCTACGCATGATAGAGAGAGATTTTAGTGGAGGAGTGTTCCTCCGTGATTGATAGTACAAATATAGTGCAATGAATGTCTAATTCCAAATGATAAGTGTTAAAAGTTATCAACAATAAATTGTGAACTGCTGTTTCGTCCTTTCGGACTCATCAGGAGCGATGCACATCGCCCGACAGCGGGTGAGGGTTCAAACCCTCACCCAAAGGTCTCACCATCGCGACTCGCTGTGGTAAGCATGCTCACCCTGCGCAAGCAGTCGGTTGCATCGTCGCGTCCTGAAGGATGCTACAGCATCTGCATATGGGTCAATGAACGGGAGCACTGAGAATTCCATCTTGCCGGTGTTGATGAACTTCTGCATGTCCTTGGCGAGAGATAGAATCTTCTGCTCCTTCGCTTCGTCTCCGTACATCAGGCTGATGATTGGCTTGATGCGTGACATGGCTTTCGCCCATGTCGGTGGATTGCCTTCGAATGATTGGCGAGCGCAGTCAACCAAGACGTACATCAGCTCGTACCTGCGCTTCATGTCGTTCACCGAGCGCACTCGTGATGGAAGACGAAACTCAATGCCATGACCCATCACTTTGGCAACATTGTACTTCGAAGCGATTCCGCGATAGGCACTCTCCACTTCATGAGATACGCGCAGGTTGGGATTGCGTGAGCAGTAGCTGTTCTTCAATCTTCTGCGATAGAGCGAGAGCAAGATGCCGCAGTACGGACGGATGTGCTCCATCAATAGCTCACCATCGATGCCGTCACAGGATAGGGTGATGTGCCCACCACAGCGTTGATTGGATGGTGACCATTGGTCATCCAAGATGCGCTCCGCTTGATGGAACATGGAGTACACCTTGTTTCGCCATTCCGATGCAGGGAGCAAAGGCAGGATGTTGGTCACTGCTTCGTATCCACAAGACGAGTCACGTTCGTACCCTGCGAACAATGGCATGGCCTTCATCGCATTGCGAGCGAAGGATGTCTTCTCGACTTCGAATCCGATGCCGTACTTAGCACCAATCTCCGTCAGGCTGACCTGCTTGAGGGATGCTCGGTCTACAGGACGCAAGCCTGCGATATCCGAGACGGATGCACCGGAGCGGAAATCCTGCGGAGCAGGAGAACCATGGTAACCCATCAGGGAACCTCGGTAGCTGTTTGAATCTGTTGTGTAGTTAATCATGAGAGAGAGATTAGATTGTTACAGATGCCTCGCGGCATTTCGACCATTCAGGTCTCATCAGTGTAACTGAGTGAGGGTTTGAAACCCCACTTAGATTGCAGGAGCTTGCTCGTTGAGCTGTCGCACTGCCTCTGCCGCAAGTAGCTCGTAGAAGCTCTTCGCACCTTCAACTGCCTGTTGCAGGTTCACGGAGCTGATATCCCATGAACCATCCTCCTTGAGTGCTACACGTCCGCTCTGCAGACCGAAGAACTGCAGTTGAGCGATGCAGGAGACAGCATCAGCAGTAGCTTGAGCATCAGCAGTAGCTTCAGCAGCCTCGTCGGTGGTAGCTCCCTTGGAGACCTGCGCTTCAACCTGCTTCGCAAAGGCATTGAATCCCTTGAGCGAACGTCCCTTGCCGAGACGAGTCATCTCACGCTTGTAGGCTGTCATCAAATCGCTGTTGTCATTGATGCTCTTGACAGCACGCAGGATGGAATTCTTCATGCTCCTGTCCTTGTAACCAAGCACCTTGGTTGAGAAATCAGTCGATGTCATCGTGATGCCTGCTTCCGCTCGTCGTGCCTTCTCCTCGTCGGAGTTGAATGCTGACCACAGCGAGTCAACCTGAGACCAAAGCTTGATGCGCTTCTCGAAGACTGCGTCTCCTGATTTCTTGATGCTCTTCTGAGCAGTGTAGAACTTTGCAAGCGTAGTGCCGTTTGCGTTGAAGGCTGTGAAGTATGATACTTCAAGTTCGTTTAAGTTATTAAACATGAGAGAGAGATTAATTGCGAAGGGGGTTTGTCTCTTCGCTTTGCAAAGATAGTGCATTCATTGTCTAATACAATGGTCGATGTGCATTTATTTTCTATCGGCAGTTGAATCAATCGGAGCACTCGCTCTACAGCGCAGTGACAGCAAGGCTTTCCCCAAACTTTGTCAGTGAGATTTTTTTTCGGTCAGATGCTAAGGGATGTCTGTGCATCCCTCTTCTCTTTGTCTGAGAAGCAGGAGGAAGGGGAAGGATAGCCTGTCCTTGTGGGGGTTTGAACCTCCACCGGGGAATGACCTACAGCCTGTAGCCTTACGTGAGTAGGCGATACAGAGCGACAGCCCACAACCACAGCAAAACGTCAAAAATTTGGGACGGCAGTATTGAAAACATCAACCCCCCCTCGAAAAAAAAATGGGGTCGGGATTGGGACGGACGCGCGTAGAACGGCAGGGAGCATAAATGGTACAGATGTCTCACCTTTTTTTATATCTTAGCATTATGAAAACAGAAGGACTCACCATAAAGAATGGCCGATTGGTAAACAACCGACCTAATCAAATGACAGGAATTCAAGAGGCTTCTATGTATCGTCAGATGATGAAGAAGCAGTATAAAATAGATTGCATTGCGGACGGCATTGAACGTGCTGAGATGCGAAAAGGTTTGCGTTTAATTTGAGAGACATTAAATGTGATTGATGATAGGAGAGAGGGTGATGCCTCTCTCTTTTCGTTTAGTGTCGATTTTTAACACGGCCATGTTAAACACTATTAACGTAACTTATTGATAATCAACTAAAGTGTCAATAATGTTAATTTATATCCTCATGTATGGAGAAAAAAAAATACATATATAGTTTCTCTCTCTCCCTATAGGGCAAGAACTTTTTACCATTTTGTAATTTAGCGCAATGCGATTACTTCTATTCCTTCTTCTCTTTCCCTCCTTTGTTTTATCCCAAGAGTTTTGCGGCACTGCATACGACTCTATAGTTTATGACTTCCCTGTTTTCTTTTCTGAACCTGAATGGAAAGAGATACCTGTGGTAGTTCACATATGTTACTCTGACAGCTTGGGTGGGTGGTTCAGTGAGGAGTATGTTGAGCAGGCTATTGCGGACTTGAACGATGATATGTCTGAGGCTATGATATCGGTTAGCCTTGAGTATATCGGTTATCAAGATTTAGAGGAGTACGCTTGGTACCCTTCTTACGAGTCAGGGGGTAGTTGGTGCTTCCCTACTTATGGCACTCAAAATGCTATACTAGCTGTAGACCAATACGTCCCCGACTACGACCCTGACCACTATTGTAATATCTATGTGATACCAAAGATGTGCAGCAGCATATTGGGTTGGTCTTATGTTACTGTATCGGAGAACAATAGTCGAGACGGTATATGGCTACGGTCTGACATATTCGGATTAGGGAGTACTCACCCGCGCAATAATGAGAACAAGGTATTGACTCATGAGATGGGTCACTACTGCGGGTTACACCATGTGTTCCAATCGGTAGGCAACTGCGGTGACAGCAATGGTATACCATGTCATGCGTATGGTGACTTTGTCTGCGACACCCCTCCCACTAAAGTACAGTGGAGCTGCGACCCACCTATGTGTCCGGAAGCTTTGTATAACTATACGGCTGACAATCATATGGACTACTACCCTGACTCATGCCGACATCACTTCACCCCCGGTCAGATAGAGCGCATGCATAATATGCTTTCTTATAACCGAGGTGGTTTATTTGGTGGGCTTCCTATTTGTTTCTGCGATGTGAACGGTGACTATGTGGTTGGCCTTACAGACTTATTGTCAGTCCTTGGTTGTTGGGGTCAGACTGATTGTCCGGAAGGAGACTTCAATTATAGCGGTACAGTAGACATATATGACTTAAATTTCTTTCTATCACGCTATGGCACAATTTGTGAAGGACACTCTTCATGGCAATAATGTGTAGATTTGCTTAAATTAAATTCAATCTAATGAACGAAGGTTACAGTCCTAAGGACTTAAAATTTGGTGATGACGGAAGGTCACGCCTTATCCAAGGAATCAATAAGCTGTCATCAGCTGTCAAGAGTACTCTTGGCCCAAGCGGTAATACTGTACTAATTGAGTCACCCACCCACACCCACGGCATCACGGTAACTAAGGACGGTGTCACTGTGGCTAAGGCTGTTGACTTAGTTGACCCTGTCGAGAACTTGGCTGTCCGTATGATGAAGGAGGCGGCTGAGCGTACTGCTACCTCAGCAGGTGATGGGACAACAACGGCCATTGTCCTTACAGAGGCATTGGTGTCTTCAGGCTCTAAATTTTTTGAGGAAGATAAATCTTCCAACAAGACTAAGGTTCTTAGGAGCTTAGTTAATATGACCACCGAGGTGGTAAACTCACTAAAGAAGAAGTCACGTCCTCTTACCAAAAAGAAGATGCTTGATGTAGCTACTATATCTGCCAATAACGATGAGGCGGTAGGTAAGATTATAGCTGATGTATATAACAAGGTTGGTAAGACAGGCGTTGTCACTGTAGAGAAGAGCCAAACAAGTGACACTACTTTTGAGACTACTACGGGGATTAAGGTAGAGCGTGGGTATGCCACACCTTTATTTATTAATAACCACAAGAAGGATGAGTGTGTGTATGATGACTGCGCGGTCCTAGTGTCTGACGCAGAGATTGACAACATCCACTCTATCGAGAAGGTGCTTACGCATATTGTTGACCCAAGCAAAAACAGGAAGCTATTGATTATCGCTCCCTGTAGTCAGCAGCTGACTAATACATTGGCGGCCAATGTGATGAAGCAGAAGGTTAAGATTTGTACTATCCAACCTCCATCCTTTGGATATAAGCAGCACGAGCTTATGCAGGATATAGCCTTGAGCTTAGGGGCTACTTATTTCTCGGAAGCTACGGGTGATGACCTCAGCCTTATTACCCCTGACGACTTAGGGGTTGCAAAGAAAGTTATCGTTGGCAAGGACCAAACCATTATCATCAAGGAGGATGGTAAAAATGTTGAGAGCATTAAGGCAAGGGTGTCGGAGCTAAAAGAAGCCGCTAAGTTGGCAACAAAGAAGCACGACAAGGATTTCATCCTTTCTCGAATCGCCTCCCTGACGGGAGGCATTGGCGTTATTCGCGTGGGTGGTAATACCGACCTTGAGCAGAAAGAGTTATATGACCGTGTCGATGACGCTGTATGCGCGGTGCGCTCTGCCTTGGAGGAGGGAATCCTCCCCGGTGGAGGAGTAGCCCTGTATAACGAGCATCAGAAGATAGAGGATGATTTAAAAAACAATAAGTACGATAAGCCGTATGACATATTAGCGGCAATGATATTAAGCGAAGCTTTGTATTCTCCTGTTTGTCAGATAATTGTAAATGCAGGTGGAGTCTTCTCTGAGGTATATGAGACAGGGATGAACATCAAACCTCAAGAGGGGTATGGCTTTGACGTAAAGAACGCAAAGTATGGTGACCTAATTGACATGGGCGTAATTGACCCTCTAAAGGTTACGCGGGTAGCATTACAAAATGCTGTGTCTGTTGCTGTGAGCATCTTAAGTACTAACGCCATTATTACTATGGCACGAACATATGAGGCAGAATGAAACCAATTGGAAAATACATAGCTATCACTCCCATAGATGAGGAGATGAAAAGCAAATCAGGTCTAATCCTTTCGGGTCAAGACGCTAAAGACTTTCGGTATAAAAAGGGTATTGTGAAAGAAGTAGGCACTGAGGTGTCAGGTATCAAGTCATTAGATACCATATACTTTGACAAGCATGCAGGTCACTCCTTGTTAGTCAAGAGTACCCCCTACACAATTATTCGCGAGAGCGATGTTGTGATTGTCGAGTAGCCTTGTTCATGTTCTCAATCATCTGCTTATACCTCTTATCGGAATAAGACACATTGCGAGCATACATAGGATTGGTGTCTGCCCCCACAGGTATCTCCTCTCCATTTAGCTTCTTATAGACAGAGTCTATCATACGTTTAGCCTTGTACGACAAACAGTACAGGGCTTTTCGTTTTCCGGAATGTTTTCTAAATACCACAACCCAATCGTCTCGCTTAAGCCTGTCGAATCTATTTATATCCCAACTCAATAGTTTGTCAAACTCTTTAAATTTATCCTTACTGAAGTAAGACTCTGAGTATAAGAATAGTAGCATTTCCAAGTCGGCTGTGTTGAGTCCGTACTTAGATTTAACGAAGTATCTAATTACTCTCCAATATTTTAAATAGTCATTCATATATTTGTCATATGCCGGAAGAAAACAAAAAAGTCGATTCGACTACTACATTCAAAGATACGTTAGCGGGAAGGCTAAAAGAAATTGATACGAGTACTAGAGAAGTCCGTCAAAAGCGAAGGGAGAAGAAGGCAGTCGAGCGACAGGCTAATTCCGAAGCTAGAAAAAAGAAACGTGCTGAGAGAAAGAAGAGGGGAATGTCAGGAGGTATCAATGGGCTTCAAGGTTTAAAATCATTGTAATGGCTACTAAAGGACGCACCAAAGGAAATAAGATATGCCCCGCAGGTATATCGTGGGCGAAGCGTACATTTGACCGCTACCCATCTGCTTATGCTAACATGGCGGCAAGCAAATATTGCAAAGACCCTAACTACGCTAAAAAAAGTAAGAAGTAATGCCTACAGTAAAGTACAAGTGTGGAGACACAGGAAAGATGAAGACTAAGGTCTTTCCTTATAACGCAGTCGGTAAAGCTCAAGCTTCTACCTTCGCTGCCACTATGAATGGTTCTATGAAGAACAACCCCGGGTACGGGATGGAAAAAAAGATGAAATCCTCTTATTAATTTAAAAAGCTATGGCTAAGAAAAAAAGAGTCGCTAAAACCGACAAGTATGGTGTTCAGTCATCAAGCGTTTCAAAAGGACAGGGAGCGAAAGGTACAGGAACGACAAGAAAATATCGCAGCAAATCTATTGAAACTATTCGCGAAGGCGACAAGGGTGGTGCGACTAATCGAGGCAGGCGCGGGGTTGTAACTCGCCAAAGCGGAAGTGCCGATAGAGGTACAGTTGCTAGAAAGACTGTAAACAAGTCAGTAAACGCTGATGCCGGAACGGTTAAAAAAACCAAATACGTCATTAAGAAGGATGGTTCTGTCAAGGAAAGTGAAAAGATGAGGACGGTTGGTAAAAAAAGAGCCACCAAAAAACTTGACCGCATGTCGCGTAAGCAAGACCGCATGGACGCAAAGACTGCTCGTAAGGCTGCTCGCAAACCACGCAAACCTACAATGGGCCGCGACGTGCCATTGCCTAAAAGCAAGTGAGATGAAATCATCTTATTAATTTGAAAAACTATGGCTAAGAAAGAATACACCAAGACCAAGTCAACGGGTCGTAAAACAGTTGTTAAGACTAAAGCTGCTGACGGAAGCAAGAGTAAAGTTGTTACTCGTAAGATGAAGGATGGCTCTACTAAAGTTAAGTCGAAGACTAAATCAGGAGGAGTCGTAACTAAGCGTAAGGTGAAAGTTGGGAAGAAGTCTCCCACACGTACCACTAGTCTTACGTCTCAAAAAGTAGGCAACAGAGAGATTTACACTGAGACAAAAAAATCTACTCAATCCGTAAAGGGTAAAGAAGTTGTCAAGAATCGTAAAGCGAAAAAGGGAGAGGTTCGTAAGACGAAGTCTAAGATTGACGGAACGCGTAAAACTACTACGCGAGCTGCGGAAATGACCACAACCCCAACAAGCCGACCAAAAAGTATGGTAGGTAAAGGCCGAAAGATTACATCTAAAGGTCGTCGATATATGCAAGAGCAAAATAAAGCTAGTGGCCCGCGCTCAACAGTAAGCACCGGTACTACCACGACTACAACCCCCGCTAAGCGCACTAAGGTCAAGGTGAAAAAGAAAGGCCGTAAGTAATGGGCGAGCTAAAGAAATGGCGAGACGAGAAGTGGGTTCGTATTGGTACTGACGGTTCCATCAAGGGAGAGTGCGGTACAAGTAAGAACAAGAAAAACCCTGACCGTTGTTTACCTTTAGCAAAAGCCAAGAGCATGAGTCAGGCAGAGCGTGCAGCTACAGCGAAAAAGAAAAAGCGTCGAGGAGGAAGCAGGCGGCAGTTTGTTTCTAATACGTCTGCAGGAAAAGTAAAAGGATAATGGCTACTAAATCTAAAATGAAATGCAACGTTGTCACTAGAAGTGACAGGGCAGGCAAGAAGAAAATGGTTAAGGCTTGTGCTAACGGCAAAGAGAAGTTGATTCA
>Ga0181388_1000782_pt1 | contig 10223 bp, 13 predicted proteins | sample 11SPOviralmetaG_FD_130120 | JGI IMG/M metagenome (GOLD analysis project Ga0181388, IMG submission 130120) | Marine viral communities from the oligotrophic San Pedro Time Series (SPOT) site, San Pedro Channel, CA, USA - 11 SPOT_SRF_2010-05-17 | ecosystem: Environmental > Aquatic > Marine > Strait...
GCAATTCCACTAGCTCTATCTCCATCAGCTGTGAAGTGTTCTAAATTGTGATCTTCCAACCCAGATAACCATCCAATTCCATGTTTCGTTAAATTTTTGCCTTGATCTAATATTGATCCTTTTGGTTTGGGGTGCTCGGTTGCAAACCGCCTAATAGGGTCTATGCTATGCATAGCTATGTTACCGGGTCTCATTTTACGTTGCAATAAGCCTAAGAAACTTGCTATATCTTCTGTAGTTCTGTATGCTGTATGTTTTACATGGGGGTTCTGGTGACTTGAGCTATCGTAAGCCTTCTTTCCCCAAAAAGGGTTGAAATGAGTTGATGGCTTTCCAATCAAATCTGCAAATACGTGGGCTTTAGCTGCTCCCATACTGTATCCTGTTACATGTTCTATGCTATCTATCGGTATTTCTCGTGTTACGCGCTTTACTATATCCTCAATCTTGTGTTGATCGAAGTGCTGCTCTTGCCCTGCTAGAATAGCCGGCCACATAACAGGCTCGTTTACGCCTTTTAACAACCCAGTTTTTATTTTGCCTGTAGGATTTGTACCTCTAAAAGCAATAACATATTTTCCTGTTCTAATATTTTTTGCAGCTACATAATCTACTGTGCTAATACTTTCGTTAATTTCGTAACCTGTATTTCTTATACGTTCTTTTGCTGCTTCTAAACCATTTTTATCGAAAATGGATGATACCTTGACTAGTTCGGCGTATAGTTTTGCTTGTGGTGGGAGTTCTTTGATAGTCGCTTTGATCGGATTGCTTGCACGTGAAGCTACTGTGTGACCTATTGATTTCCCGGGTCTAATATTTGTAAAGTTATTTTCATCTTCATCTTCATTTTTATAAGATCCGCCGTTTAGTCTATCTTCATTAAACATATAATTAAATACCTCAGATGTTGTAGTATTACTATTTATTATAGATACTAAATTATCTTCAAATTTATGGTCTAATACGTGTTGTGGTTGAAATAAAAAATTAGTATTACTTTGTGTATTTGTTTGTGTTTGTTTAAATTTTGTATTATTATTATTTGTTGATTTTATTATAGATTTGCCATGTGGCTGGAAAGGTTTGTTCTGTAACAAGCAAGTAGCTGATCGTAATTGCTCTGAATATGTATTCCCACACTTCTTATTTTTTTCATCAAAATTTGTTAAGTGATTTCTTGGCATTATATATATTAAATGGAATATTATATATAATACAAAACAATTTATGCTGATTGTACATTGATTTGACCAGCATTTAATTCTATTGGGTTACGGTCACACGCAAAACCAAAGCATTTGATCCTTTTGCATCGGCTTTTTAACATAAATGTTAAAACACTGCCAACACATGCTGTGAATAAACCTATTATTGTCAAAAGCCACTCAGAGTGTTTCTCCAGAAAATCTTTATCCGGACACCCGGAACGAATACAATCAATGGGACACTGAACCATTTTTTATAATATAAGATAAAAAATATTAATTCATGTAATTTTGATTAAAGTGATAACGGTGGAATGGATTTTGTTGTTGTTGTCTTATTATTGGTGGTGGTAGATAGACCTGTGGCTGCTGTGGTTGTGGCTGAGGTGGCTGAGGTGGCAACTCAGGAATTAGTGGCTTTCTCTTGGATTTATTACTTTTCTTCTTGATGTAAATAACATTTGAATCATCATCTGATGATGATTCTGAATCGTCCATAATCACTACTGGCTTTTTTGGTTTTTTACTTGTTTTTTTTACTTTTTTTTCTACGACTTCTTCTTGCTCTACTTCTTCTTCTTCTTCATCTTCCTCTATAATATTTAAATCTTCAATATCTTCCTCAACTCCTTTATCATCTTTTTTTTTATCTTTTATTTTCATTATCTTCTCCTCATAATGTTTTATTTTTGATTCGTCTGTTTTTTGTTTCATTGCCTTCTTAACTTGCAGAGCTTTTTCCCGTGCAATTTTTAGCTTTGCTAACTGTTCTTCTGAGAGCGTACGTTTGGGTTTTACTTCTTTTTCTTCAACCTCTTTTTTGGCTTTTGCTGCTTGTGGCATATTTGTATATTATCTATAGATTATTTCTATTTTATCTAAACTTATTTCTATTTTATCTATAAGAAGAATATATCAATAAAAGAAGAATATAGTCATAAGAAAGGATATATGGGGGGATAAGGACAGAAGGGAAAAAAAGGGAAATAAGGGTGTTTTTTACACCAAAGTATAATAGTGGTCATGAAATAAAAAAACTGTTCCTTAAAGTAAAGTCGGTGTAAAAAACACCCTTATTTCCCTTTTTTTCCCTTCTGCGCATTCTGCGATTTAATGCGATTTTAATTTGCGATCAACCCAATAATTACTCAATCATTTTCATTATCACTATCATTATCACTATCATTATCACTGTTGTAATTACACTCTACCCCGATAAACACCTTTGTAACATCAACACATTTCCCCTGAAACCGAGTCTTGTATCTTTGCCGGACAATTTCTTGCCATTTGATATTTTCCTTAAGTTTTTCCAAAAACTTCTCAATAGTAAGGAGTCGGAACTCTCTTGAATTTGGATTAAGGAATCGTTCCTTGTAACGTGAACACATCTCTTTGAGTTTTGTTCTGTGTTGGGCATCAGGTTTACCATCACTATCAATCAACTTATAGTTTTTGTCCAACCAGTAAGAGAAATCATCATACTCGCATAAATACTTAAACGTAGAGTCTACGATAGATTTAGGCTCGTATATGTCAATATAATCATAACTCCTTAAGAAGTCAAAGAAAGCAAATCTGTGCTGGTTTTGCCAGGCATCCTCCTTATACAATTTATTTTTAGGAAAATAGTTGCAGCCTGTCATTTGTAATTTTGCTGCATCATTTGTAAAAATAGATTCAAAATTAACATTTACAAAGCGTCTAACAAGAGCATTATCAATTCTTCCATTTAGCTTTGGCTTCTTGTTGCACTCCAAAAGCATTGTAAGCATCAATTTGACAGCACATTCTGTCTGATACAATGCACGTGCGCTGAACTTTCCATCACCAGTCAACCCCTTTAAAGTTCCTAAACGAAGAGTTGCCTCATCGTCTGGTTCTGTCATTACGATTGCTCTCTTTTTGTTCATTTTGGCTATGTCTTGATTTGCCGCGCCACCCCCTTTTTGCTTTTCGGTCAAAACGGTTACACTAGACATTTCAAAGTATTCATCACCCATTGTCTTATTTAACATAGAACTTAGTAATCCTTTACCATTTGACCCCAGACCGTTTGCCATTACAAACTTCTCAAAGTGCAACCCAATCATACACGACCGTAATACACTGACATAGCACTCTAAGTTGTCTTTTTTTGGAAATATCTTAGCAAACAAATCCTTAATGGTGGCTAACTCATCTGGAGTGGATTGTCTGTAATCATAGAGCGTTGTTTGGGTAATGTAATCCTCTCTTTCAACGGTGGTCTTTTGGTTTGTTCTTAAGTCAAAAGCACAGTTTGTGAAGCAAAAGTAATAAGGTTTGTAGGTGTCAAAGTCTATAGGAGATTTGGGTAGATTAATACAAAACTGCTCTGTGATTTGCTTACTAGCAGTGTTAGAGTTGATCTTATTAATGACGTCGTTCAAATTCTTCCGCTTGTCCTTAAGCATTTTCTGTATTTGCTCGTCTTCTGTGTGCCGTTCTTCTTCAGCAGTATGCTTTAGCATCTCGAGATAGAAATCTCTCAATACCGCACATACCATCACTCTTACTTCGGAATATTTGTTTTCATACCAGTAGGGTTTTTTATACACATATAGCTGGTCTTTCAAATCTCTAACAATATTGTTGTCGGTCAGTTGTATGGCAACCATAGCTAGATTGTAATCATCGTTTTTTAGATAGTCCGTTTGACTAGAAACAATCAAATAGTGCTTTTTCTTATTGGACAGCTTTGACAAATTCATCAGGTAGCCCCATCCAATCCTGGCTTCAGTTGCACTGTCCATTGTCTTCTGTACATCTTCTTTCGAGACAAAGTTATCTAATGCTTTCGAATAATCTAAAGCAATATCGAATGCTTGATCGCCAAATGTAAATTTGATTGCCCATATAAATTTGCACCATTCTGGGTACTTGTAATACTTTTCATGGTCAATATTATTTAATATAGCTTTCTTAAACGGATCTATCTTTGAGTTACATTCTACTGGAGTTGCAGAAGCTACATGTGCATTATCTTTTTTATTGGGTGTATCATCTTTTTTATTGGGTGTGAACTCAAATATTGGAATTTCCTGATCAGAGTTTATTACATTTTGATTTACATGAGCAAATGCCCACACATTAGTCAGCACATCATGTTCAAAAGGAATTTCTGCACAATGCTGCCCTCTGTATTGTGTGTGCATAAATATGTGAGGCATCTGCTTGGTCAAACTTAGGAAATGTGGTCCTTTTGTATATACAGCCTCTGTTGAGCTGCCCTTGAAAGTACCAGTTTTGTCATCAATGTCCAGTTGCTGTATTTCAGTGCAGTCAATCCCAATATAATTAGTTTCATTACTATATTTCTCATAGAATTCAACGCAATCATCTAAATCCCATTTTTCGAAATCATCTTTTTTGAAGTTTCTTTGTGTGTCAAAAAATTTACCATCTTCTCCGGTTAAGTACTTTTTCTTTCCTGTCACCTTATCAATTCTGAGATTGATGGGTAAAAACTTAATTTTATGTTCCTTAAGATAGTCAATTATATTCATTATATATTTATCGTATTATATCTCTAATATCTTATTTCTAAAATATATTTATCAATTTTTTTTTTAAAGATATAAAAAAATTGATAAAAATAAAAGTTTTTTTGTTTGAGCAATAATCATGACAAATAATAATTATTTTTATGACTTACCTGATGATTTACAGGAGATGATTTGGCATAAAATATATCAAAGCATTGTAACAGAGTCTTATGAACTTAATTATAGAAACACATCTACATATGAAAGAAAATTAATTTCTTTCATCAAAAAGAGAGGTGTGTTGGATAAGTTTGCAAGATTAGCATATGCACAATTGAAATTAAAAACTCAAACAAACATACAGGATTATCATATTAACATTTATATGTGGTTTAGACATGTAAGGTTGTACAATTTAGTACTTCATGTTAAACCAAATTCCTTTAACGACAATGAAATAAAGGAATTTAAAAAACTTCACAAAGTAAAAGAATGTGACGAAATTGCACGTAATTATGGTTACATGGGTAAGAGAATAAGTACTTGGAAACAAGCTTTTGAAGTTTTATGTGAAATTTGAGTCTACCTTATAGGTCGTGGTGTTGCATATTTATGTTGCTGACCGTTTATATCAGTGAAATAAAAAACTTTTGTTCCATCCATGCGAGTTATTATTCCATCTAATTTTATATTTCCAAGCAAGACTTCTGCTAAATATTCATCAATTATTTTAGTTGCCATTATAAATTATACATATAATCTATAATAGAACATGAACGAAAGGGGGAAACCACTCAAAATAACATTTAACAAGAATCATGTCAAACCGTTCAAAATGCATAAAGCAGCAAAATCCCCAAATATACTAAATAAAACACTTATGCCATCCCATGGTGTTAATCCAAAACTAAGACCTAAAAAGTTATGCCCTAAGGGGGGTGATATCTGTTACTGTAATCCTAAACATTAATCACTTCACACTTGCAATCTTGGATTTAATATTTTTTTCTTCTTTATGAGCTGATGCATAACTCCCGGTTACCGTTTTAATCTTGTCTATTCTATATTTCGTGCTATCGTCACGTAGTCTGCGATGCAATGCTTTTATATCTGCAGCTGCCTTGTTTGCTTTTGAACAATTTTCCAATTTTGCATCATTCTTATGTTTTCTAAATCGGGTTGACAATACTTGATTGGTCATACCAACATAAACAAACCCATTGCCAGTAATCTTATATATTGTATAAGTTTCACCCATATAAATTAACTACATTTTTTTCTTTGGTGGTAGCTTTCTAGGTTTCCCTGATTTAGTAATTACAGCAACACCATCGTCACCGTCCTGCTGAATGTTATATGATGTACATAATGTTTGAGTATCGGTTCCCCTCAGTTGACTTATTTTATTTAACATATGCCAATTCCCTGTGGCGCGAGTATCATTCAAAATTATTTTGAGCAAATTGCCTTCTCCTTCTTCTTTATAAGACATTTTTTTTACATAATACCCTACTTGATCAGCATTTGGAATGATAGGCTGTTTTATGGTTTTTAATGCTGCACTTAATTTTTCATCATTGAATTCCGTAATTTTTTCTCCATATGTTTCCACGGTCTTATAGTCTCTGCGAATATAAACAACACGATTTTTACGGGCAATCCACATATAGTTCTTATTTCCAACTGCATCAGATTTTTTTCTTATAATCTCAAAGTTTAAATCTTTATTACGTACATAACAGTGTCTAATTAAAAAGTTAATAATAAATTCTTTATATTTCTTTTCATTATATAAGTATTCGATGTGGTCTTCGAACTCAGTAAGAGTTGGTAATCCATTAGACATTTTTTGATTTTCTGTTCGTGTATAATCGATGATAGCACGTTTCTTATCAGCTCTCATCTTTACCAAAATTTTGGTATCGAGATTCCAAATAGACCGTACTAGAAAACCAATATTAATGTAAGCAGCTTGTGTGTTTAAATTTGAACTGAGCTGCTCAGCAGTCTTAATTATGAGTTGTTGGCTGGTGTCATGTATGTCTTTTTTCAAAGTTTTTTTTAACTTTTTATATGATTGTAAGTATGCAATAATTGTTGCTTTCGACTTGCCTTGTATATGCTCTCTAAATATCTCTAGTTCCTGGTCTGGTAACTCTTCCAATTCTGTTACTGTAGATGATTTGTCTGATTCAGATTCAGATACAGATTCAGATTCATAATCAACTGTAGACATTATTATATTATAATATATTATAATAATATCGCTCTATATCAATTTTTTTTTAATTATTATATTTTTATTCAGGCGGTGGTGGCAACTTTGCTAAATATCGATTATAAATAATTTTTTTATAGGCTCTGGCAGAATTCAAATTATCAAATTCCCTTTTCTCCACAATATAAAAGCTATAATCTTTAAAAAAGAAGTTCCAAATATCTCTATATTTCCCTGTACACCCACGGTCCTCCCAACTGAACAAGTTGGCCCTCAGACATGAAATACGCGCCTTGGGGTTCACCATGCCTGTACATTCAATTATAAAAGTATATGGATCATTATTATCAGTTATTTTGATAAAGCTATACAAAGTCATTTTATATAGTTAAATATAAGAGATTTTGTATCAGTGACGCAGGGATTTTGTATCGCTCTCGTTTATCACTCCCCGATCCCTGCCCTTTTTGCTTGCCGTTACCGCCAACCGAATTAATAATATGCTTTCCGTTGACAAAAGAACCGCATTTTTTGTCGCATAGTTTTGGTTTGAAATCATCTAAATTGGTCCATATACGGGTTCTTTTTCTACACTGAAATCCATACATACAGTAATCCACCTTATAGTAAGGCAATTCGGCTAAAAACCGTTTCATCTGCCCTGTATCTGGATTCTCTATAAAATAATATTTTGGTTGAAAGTAGTCGATAATTTCCTGTGTTTTGCGTAATAAAGGTACACCAATATTTTGTATATCGGCTTCAATAGATTCACGTGTAATTCCGAATCTGCCTACATTTTTAAAACGTGCATGGCTGAAAGTGTCACATGGAGGTGAAGCCCAAACTATATCGAAATAGCCGGGCGAAAACTGTTTGTAATCCCAATCCAAAACGTTACAACATATACTCGCATCAGATATATCTAAACTCGTAACTGTGAATCCGATCTCTTTTGCCACAATCCCTACAGAGTGTGTGCCGCTAAATAAGTCTAGCAATCGCATATATAATAAGCAGAGAAACAAAGTGGCGCATGTACACGCACTGTCTTCACAGCGAGCCTCCAATACACGGGCGCTCACATCTCTTTGCACGGCTCTCCTTACGACCACCGCACACGTGGCATGCAAAAGGCATGAGAATGCCAACAACAGGGTCATCCTGTATAACATCCTGTGCATGCAGCACCACCTCTCTCTCTCTCTCCCTCTCTCTCTCTCGTTCTCTTTCGGCCGCAATCTCATCGTAAAGCGCGGCGGCATCTTCCGATAACGTTCTCCTGTACAAAACAAGACAACATTATCAGTTCACAGAGAGAAGGCAGAGAGAGGGGATGGTTCGAGACAGTAGTCGCACCTACTGCAATTGGGGCTCTCCTGCCATTTGTAGTTCAGCGATTTGAGCCTCGAGCGCAGCGATCTTGGCGTCTTTGGCCGCAATGATGGCGTCACTTGCCTTCTTCATCTTGATGCGGACGACGATCTCGTGGTCCTTGGGGTCGAACATGATGTTGTACGAGCCGGCGTCGTTGGTGATCGCATCATTGATGGTCTTCAGGATCATCTCCTCCGCTCCGTTCTTCAACTCAAATACGTCCTTTGAGGCAGGAATTCCTGCGGGCGGGCAGAAAGCGGGTTTTTTTTCACCAAAGAGCTTGTACTTGTGGTTCCCACAGTAGATCGGCGACTTGTCTTCTTCGCCGAATTTTGCCTCGACAGTGCACCGCTCCCCGTTATTCTTGATCGCCGTGCATTGCACCATGATCTGCCACAGGAACACAAACAAGCGGGCGGGATTTCCCGCAAAACATTTGTGGCATGACGTTTTGACGCAAACGGCGTCGCATTTGGCGTCGTTTATGTTTCGGGTATACATGCAAAGGGCTGTGGCAAAGCAGCACCCTTCCAGCAGCAACATGGATGCGGCGCTGTGAGGGCGATGGCCGTCACCAGAAAGTCTGCGACGACGTGCCCGGAAAGTCTGCGCCTTCAAGGATTGAGACTCTGAAAGTTGTAATTTTCTATCTCAAAATCTTTCTGAAAAGGCCTCTTGAGTACCTCTTGAGTACCCTCATCCTTAGGCTGCAACGCCACGAGGACGGGCGACAATGGACCATGCGTACGACTTCAGACCTGGTGACACGCGGTTCACAGCGGACATGCGACAGGCTCTGGACGGAGTAACACCGACTCACGTGGATGAGGACGACGACTTTGAGGACGATCTCTTTGATGATGCAATGGCAACAAAAGGTGTGTTGGATGCGGGAAATGAGTTACTTCCCGCACCTCTTGCTACACAGGAAGAGCCTGTCGAGTGGGATCAGGGTAAAGCGGCGGCGGACCAAGAATTGGAGGATAAATTGAGCGCCGAATTCACAACCCTCACCGGTTTGTCTCGGCAGATTGGCAAACTCCTCCAGTTGCAGGTATCCCGCCCGCAAATCCCGCCCGCTTTTCCATGTCCTGCTCAATAATGCTGCTCATACGGCCCGTGATGGTGTTCTTGCTCATGCCGCTGCTGTTGCTGTTGCTGCTGCTGCTGGTGATGTTGATGCTGCCCTGGCAGACGGAGTACGACATCATCCGCCATGAAGGTTCTCCGCATGCCGATCTGGTTGAGAAACGCGCGGCAATTGAGGGGATGCCGGAAGGCGACGACAAAAAGGATGACATCCTCTTATTCAACTGCATCACCACCATCTTCGGGGCTATCAAGCAGGACTGCAAAAAGAGAGAGTTCCTCTCCCAGTTCTTCAAGAAGGTCGACGATTACTACTCTTCAAAGGACAAGCGACGCGAGAATGCGGAGACGTTGAAGATTCTGTACAGGCTGCGTGACGAGAAGGAGTTGGAGAACTTCAAGCAGAAGCAGCGAAAGAGACAAGAAGATGAAGAACGAGAGGCAGCTTCTAAGAGGAGCAAGTTCGCATAGCCCGTACGCATACTGAGCTGTATGGGGGGTGATGAGTAGGCCTCCTGTATTGTAGAAGTCGGGTTGGAGCATAGGCCTCTCTAGTCGCGGTATATGTATTGAGCGGAATATTTATGTCGATCTCTGTTCTCGATGTGTTAGATTTGCTTTTGCTATTAAATTATTTATTTTATATTATTATATTTTTTATTTTATTTTATTTTTGAGAGAAAGAGAGAATATATATAATATAGAATATAAAGAGAAAAAGAACAGAAGGGAAAAAAAGGGAAATAAGGGTGTTTTTTACACCAAAGTATAATAGTGGTCATGAAATAAAAAAACTGTTCCTTAAAGTAAAGTCGGTGTAAAAAA
>Ga0181388_1000785_pt1 | contig 10215 bp, 4 predicted proteins | sample 11SPOviralmetaG_FD_130120 | JGI IMG/M metagenome (GOLD analysis project Ga0181388, IMG submission 130120) | Marine viral communities from the oligotrophic San Pedro Time Series (SPOT) site, San Pedro Channel, CA, USA - 11 SPOT_SRF_2010-05-17 | ecosystem: Environmental > Aquatic > Marine > Strait...
ACCCACCGCTAGTGGTGCTGGATCAGACCAGCCGGGACTGTAATTGTATGGGTTATTGTTACTGAAGTTTCTTGGGTCGATGTAAACAATATTACCTGTATTTGAATCAACATATTCAACTTCCCATTCTGTAGCTGCTCCCATTAAAGTAACCTCAACAGCAGCATCTCCATTGGCACAACCACTAGCTTGTGTTGCGTTGTTAACATGAGGTACAACTGTGTTTGGAACTACACACGTGCCAGAGCAAGGAGCATTAGCATCGGCTTCGCAAGCAGATTTTGTAGCGTAAGGACCACCATCTACTGTACCAACTAAACCTTGGACTTCTATGCAAGTATGCGTGTTAGTTTGGAACGTAGTATAACAAGTATCTGCAGGTATATTACCAACAACAGCGGCATACATAAACCCACTGTTTTGCCCAGCGTTAATAAACTGAGTAAGTGACATGCCAAGATAGAAAGCAGTACCATCTACATTATCTATAAACCACTGCACTATATCGTTTACAGAAGTGTAGTGAAGTTTGTACGTGTTGTATATCTCTCCATTTAGACCTGTGTTGGTTACTTGATCTACACTAAAGCTATTACCTTCATCCGCAACTGTTGTTTCAATACGATCATAATACGATCCACAATTTGGGTCAGCGATATTATCACATCCCGCAACATCATTAGCTCCAATAAAGCTTATTGTACTATTAGAATATGCACTTGAGTCCCACACGCCACCACCATTACCACCACAACCAAACACCGTTGGATCAGGAAGAGGTACACCGCTTACCGTAGCCATGAATGACTGGTTATTTATATTTACAGCAGGGTTTGACCAAAAGAAATCTGTTCCTCCATTAATACAGGGAAGAGCGCTACAGCTAATTGGAACTACTAAGGAGCTAAGACTTTTACCTCTACAATCCCTACAATCTGTTGCTTCAACTAGCGAGCAATCCCAAGAAGTATATTGGCCTCCACCATCTAGAGCTCCAGCCTCATCAATTCCTTGATAAGAAAATTCATTAGTATCTATATTACCACCTGTTCCGTCATCTAACCATTCTGTAGCCACTCCTTTAATTGCAGAGAACCATTTACCTTCTTTATCTTTAAACTCGTGTCTAGCGCCTTCTTGTAAGTTAGTATGCATTTTATCTACATACCAGCCTAGTTTGTTGTAATTATCCCAGTATTCACCAGAATTATTTACGTCAGCTGTTACTTTTGATTGACTACCTTCGTAATTTAATGTTTGGAAACTTTTAACAGATCCAGGCATTTCGTTGAATAACACCTCTACACTAGACTCTGTAAAATCGCCATAAAACGTATTGTGACTAGGATTTGAATGGTGTTTAAATAATTGCCCACCTTTAAACGTAAAATAATCATTGTTTAAGCTTAAACCATCTTCAAAGTGAAAAGATTTAAAACTAACCCAACCTTTGTTAACTTCAGAGAAAGATAATGTTAGTGGATCTGTATCAGGTGCTGATGATGAGAATCTAGTTCTCCAATAAGCTTCTGCGCTAGTCGGGTAAAATACCGCAACAGCGTCTCCTAACGGCGCTACATCCGCGGGTAGTGGGGGTTGGTTTAATTGTATTAGCCAAACTCCACCACTTTGATTTATCTTATCAACAACAAATGTTCCCGCTGGAAACCCAGGTCCAATTATATCATCATTTAAACTTATTTGTGATGCCACGCTTCCGGTAACAGATATAAATTTCGTTGGCTTATACGGTGTAATTCCAAAGTCTTTAGAGTTACCAATAATTTTTCCATCAAGTGAGCTATAATTGTAATAACTTAAACTAATGTTATACTCATTTTTCTTACCATCAAATGTACCTGCAATTCTGTTGCTACCACTTAAATTATCAGCGAACCAATCCGTCATGCCTATTGAAGATATAGGAGTTAATCCGTCTTGTGATAATCTTAACACGCTTCCTCTTGATCTATCTGCAAAATATATTCGGTAAGCGTCAGAAGCAAATGATTCTGGATTTGTTGAGATACCATAATCACCAGAAAATGGTATTGTTTGTCCTAATACGTTTTCTGATGCCGTTAAGTTTATATTGCCATCGGCATTGAATAAAGCATCTTTATTAGCAAGTATTTTAAACACCTTGTCTTCACAAAGCGTGACAAGATTTGTGTTTCTAGTAAATAGTTTTTGTATACTACCATAACTAGGATTTAAGTCTTTTGTAATTTTTTCTGCTTGTATAAATTGGTTTAGATTATTAACCCCACTCATAGAGTTGTATATGCCAGAATATATTAAGCCACTAGATTTACGTTCCTCGCTATAAGGTTCTTCTAATACAGTTGATACTTTAGGTCCTTTGTCAATAATAACTTGATTGTAATCATCTCTAATCCTGTTAGATTCAACTCCATTTCCAAATGAATAAGCGTTAAACCAAGGTAAAACTACTTCATAATTATGAGCGTCTGTTTCGACTTCAAATACATTATTGAATAAAACCCCTGGGGTAGGAAGTGTTTTTACCGAAGTTTCTGTCCTACTACCATCAGCTCTTGTAAACATTAATCTTGATCCAACTGGTGGAGCTACTAGCGCGTTGGTAATGTCTAGTGGATTACCGTTAATGTCTTGCATGATAACAAACACCTCACCGTTTATACCAGCAAGCGCTTGGTAAAGTCTAATGTCCTTACCACCCGCGGCTGTTTCTAAATCAACCATACCACCACCCGTACCTGGCATCCAACAAGTCACTTGACTATTTCTTGCTAAATCCACATGTATAGGTCCAAAGAATTGACCTATTGTAGACTCGTTTAATTCTGTAGGGTATATCTGCCCAACCTCGTGGTATATGTCTAGTCCTATGTCTTCTTTAGGTTCTGTCTCCCAAACAGCTGGATTAGTACTAAAATATCCTTCGTCATTTCCATCCTCAATATATGTATCTAAAATTTGCCATGTAAAACTTCCAGGTGCTGGAGTTACATTATTAGAGCCATCTATCATCTTTAATGATGGTATTGTAGTCTCATTGGCTCCATTAAAAGTATACCCAGTTACACTAAGTTGTGGGTGAGGATGCCCAGAATACATTCCGTCAGGGCGAATTCCAGGGGGCAGTGTTGTTGGTAGCGTTGCTAGCAAAGCTCCGTTTTCGTCAAAATAAGCATCTGTAGAAGGATCGTTAGTTGGTAAATACCCATATCCTTGGCCTTTATCAGTTGACCAAACACCTCCTAATCCAAATGGTAATCCAGTTGTGTCATCAACCTCATGTGTATCTGCGTGAATAATAAATCTTCTTCTTTTACTACGAGCTTTATACCAATCCTCAGTAAACATTGGGTACTCATTGTGTGCAGATGATCCTAGCCATCCTCCAGAAGACGAATGATTAGCCATGTGTAGTCCTAATCTTGTTACAACACCTGGGAGTGTAACTGCGGCTCCAGCTAAAACGAAACTTGGAAAATAACCAACATGATCGGTAATTCCTTGAGAAACAAACGTAGCTTCATCTATATCACCTATGTACGTCCAAACAGCAGGGATTCCCCATCTGGCTTCAAAATTATGCTTTATGCCGTAGTCGCTTAGTTTGGTGTAATTCCAAAGTTCAGTTCCCAATTGATTATCTCGCGCGTCTATTTGGTTTGCGTTCCACTCAGCGCTGCTGTAACCCGTTACAGTTGGATCATTTGCTTTAGTTTTATAAACAACACTTCCTGGGTCCTCTTTCCATCTCCATATTGTTCCTGGAGTAGTTATTGAATTAACAAAAGCTATTTCACCTACATAGTCACCAGCCCAATTAGTGTCCCCAAACCACGATTTTAAGCTAGTTAAACCAGTTAAATTTCCCCAACTTTGACTGTCGTCCCCAGTACCCGCGTAAGATAAGTGTATAATCCCAGCGCCACTGTTTATTCCCTCAGAAGGCACAATATGCCCATTATCCCCTACCGAAGCGTCTCTCAGTGTATCCTCAGGTTTAAGACAATTATTAATACCAAGGTACGTGTTGGTGCCACCACTGTAATCTGAGCCAGTTCCTATTAACTGAAGCTGCTTAGTAGGACCGCATGAGTTATTTGGATACGCTGTGCTAAAAGTAATCCCACTACTAGGGTTGGTGCTAACGCTATTGTCTACGCCAAAAGCTTTTTTAGTGAATTTAAAAGCTCTAAATGCTTCTATTTTATCAATGAACCATCCTGATGAAGAACTGCCTGTATATGGGGTGTTTCCTGCTCTCTTCCAATACTCATCACCCTTACCAGTCCCACCTATGCTATAGTTGTTGTCTTCATTGTATGGAGAAATAGAAATCTTATCCTTGTCAATACCATACCAATCACTTCCCACTGTGAATCCGGGCGCACTTGGATTTATATATTGTGCTTGAATAGCGTTGGATACTAAATATTGGCTTTGGGCTCCAAGTTCATACCCTACTATATACTCTTGTAGCGTGGCGTCTTTTAATATTTTAGCAAAAAATCTACCATCAAATTCAGGTTTGTTTACAATTTCCTTTTTTGTAAATTCAATTTTACAGTTACCATATCCTCCTCCACTTGGTGTTGACGTAATGGACATGTCAACTCCAAACCTTTCTTTAGAGGTTATTTTGTAATGACCGGTGGGATCTTCTGTTATGTTCTTAATTCCATACCAACCACTAGCACCATCAATAGAAACTAATCTAAACTCGTAACCAGCGGTTCCTGCATCAAGTATTCTATCGACTATTGGTTGAACCGCGTCTTTCTCAACGGTCATAAACGCTCCTTGAGGAACTGGAAAACCTACACCACTAGTACCATTTGGTCCGCCAATAAGTACTAAAGCTGATCCAGAACCATCATCTATGCCATCGGTGAGTTGTCCTTTTGGTTGACGTTTAGTTTTTAAAAATAAAGGAGCCTCGTTATCGATATCTAGTATCTTGTACTTTGATGGATCAACTACCGCCTCGCTAGAATCATGTGCTTTTTTAAGTGTTAAAAAATCTCCAGCTTGAACTTTATTTCTTTCAGAAGACGGGAATGATAACCAGATGTTTCCATCTTCAGCTAGATACCACCTATCCATTGCTAAGTTATAATACTCGTTAGACGTTTCCTTAATTAAAAATTTAAAATGCTTAGCCCAGTCTGGTTTTGCGTTACCTATCTGCGCTTTTAACTTTGTTTGTAGTGGGGCAGACGTTTTTTCAACGTGCACGGTATTCGTGTTGTTTTTAGAATTAGAAAACACTGGTGTTTCTCTTCCAAACTCATCTATGTAAACAACTCCTAGTTGATATGTCCTTAATGATTTTATTGTTTTAGCTGAATGATAATCATATACTATCCCAGCGTCTAATTGTTCTGGGATTAACCCTCCAATAGCGCGAGATTTTTGAATAAGCTTTAAGTCAGTTATTATGTTTTTAGAACGAGGTAATACCATTTGAGAACCACTATCACCATACCTAAGTGCTGTTGGGCGTTGAGGTCGAGAGTTGGTTAAACTGTAGTTTTGTAAATAGTTTCCATATACAACTCGATTGCCAACTATCTCTTGTGCTAAAGCCTTTCTAGGCACATTATCCCAGCCTCTTAATAATTGATTAGCTGGTATTGCAGCATGAATCAATTCTGATTTTACATTTAAATACCCAGTGGTATTATCCCACCCGGTAGTCAACGCTGAAGAGTTAATAGCGTTCCACTCATCGTACTTACCACCCGGATCAATAGATACTCTTTTTATGGTTTTAACAGAATACACTATAGGTGAGTTAGATTCCTTATAAAGAATATCAATAGATACAACGTCATCTGGTATACTTCTTAAATCTACAAAATCACAAACTCCTAAAGATCTAACGTTATTAACCATTCCTAAATTATAACCCTCTTTAGGTATGTAATCGAAATCGCCAGGTAGAAATGCTACCTCTGAAAATGGAGAAAATGTTGAGTATTCTCCGTCACTATATTTATATCTATATCCAAATCTTGGAAATTTAAACTCGAATAACGGGTCTTCTTGTTTTAAAGTAACATCCCAACTTACTTGAGTTAAATCAATATTCAAATCCCAACTTATAATCTCTATATCGCATGTCCCATTCCAACCACTGCCAAACGGCACTGCTATTGGATTCCCATTAACATCAAATCCCCCACCTCCAACAATATCAACAACCATTTGTTGTTTCTTTGAGGTTCCTGCGCTAGTGGCCTCTATAACAAGCTTGTCCTTTAACTTAAAATCAGGTGCTGTGTCAAAAGTAATAGATATTGGTGTTGTGACATAATTTCCAGTATTTTGGTCAAAAAACCCAGTTAGATCTGGATTTGTCAAAGTTGTCTCAACATCTCCTGGAGTTCCATCTTCGTTTAAATCTGCTCGATTAGTATTCTTCATCTCAAGTCTAGGTGCTGTTTTAGGACCTTTCTTGATGACTGTAATATGTTCTTCTGTTATTGGTCCCACTGATACGTATGGTACTACAGAGTTCATGTCTGGGTTGGGTACGTGAAATTCTGTATGAGTGGAAAAATCAACGCTTCCAATCCTTACTTGAGGGATGTTAATTTTTTTAGGCTCAGAGTTGTTATCTGTCCAAAGAAGTATATCTTCTATAATGTTTATACCGGTGATTAAAAATGACTTGTCGAAATTTAATACTCTATCATTATCACCCACAGGATTTACATTAATAGGGAAAACATCTACAACTATAGGGCTTACTACCTCTGTTTTATAATCATATTCTGCTATTATGTCAATTCCGCTACCACTTAATAGCCAATATAACCTATCTGTTTTAGAATCTTTAATACTACCTACGCAATAAAAATCACTTAAAGTCCCTCCTGGATTTATGATAGTAGAAGATAAATCAATATTACCTAATATATTTTGCAATGAACCAACGTCAGAACCGTCAGACGTACCTACTTGTGCGTTCATCGCGTCTCTATACTCTCCATTAGGAACTAACCTCTCGTCGAGGTCTTTGTTCATTCTCCCCGACTGCAGTCTATGATTTAAATCCGGCATGTATTAGTGTTTTATTTGTTTCGATTTACCTCTTAAAATTTGAGTAAGCTCTTCTAACTTAACATTAGAAAGCCTTAATTTTGCTTTTCTAGTTGTAGCAAATCTTTCTTTTTTATATCTATTGATAACGTATTCTGGAACATCAATTCTAGCAGATAAACACCCGTAAGCTATCCACTTGTACATTGCTTCTTCAGCAAATTTATGGACAACCATTTCTTCTGTAGTTCCGTGTCCGTCACTTATATATTCTAAGATTACAGTTTTTCCAGAAATATTAGAGCTAAAATGAATTTTTCCAGCGCTACAATCCATATAAAAAGATCCGTTAGCTTGAGCGTGCTGTGGGTCTAATCCAAATCTTGATCCTTCTGCTGGCCAATAAGTATCATCTTGATAATCATCTTGGTTTTCAGATGGTGTTGTTGATTTGTAGCTAGACCAAGTGTCTGATATTGGCTCGTAAGATACAAAGTTAACGTTTCCAGAGGTTTCTGTAGCAGTAGCATTTGTAGATGTTGTGATCACAAGACCATTAACATCTATAACGGTTGTACCTACAGCAAAGTCTTCGTGAGAAACTAACATACCAACCTCAACGCCAGGTGTGCTAGTAGCTGTAATCTTATCATCTCCAGAAGTCCACGTTAAACCAGTTAACACTAAAGAGTTTGCTTCTTGAGCTAACAGATCAGGTGGATTTGAAAAACTCAATGTTTCAGTACCAGTATAAGTTGCTCCACCAGCTATAGCTACTGTTATAGTAGTTACTCCACTAACAGTTGAAGTTGTTTCAACTGTAGTTGTAGCTACATTAGGACTGGACACAGTCATACCAACTAGTATGTTAGTGTAAGAATCATCGAGCACAATAGTATTACTTCCGTTAACTAAAGTTCCAACTGCTGTTAAATTGTATTCACCAGCACTGTTTTGCAGAATAGCTTTAGGATTTAATGTTTTTGATGTAGGATATATTATGTGTTTTATACCAGAAGAATCTACCCAAGATAATTTAATATAGTTTACATAATCTTGAGGCAATGGCATTGTTAAAGATGGTGGTATTTCTATTTCTTGAGACTTACAAGATCTTAAAGTGTCAAAACTTAACTCTTGCAATGCTCTGTGAGCATGAAAACTTACGTCTGCCGCTAAGGTTCTTTGTAATAACTTACCCTCGCCAACATACGCGGCTAAGAAGTTATCAATAATAGTTTGTAATGATGTAACTTGGTATCCACCAAAGTCATCTCCATCATAATAAGCTTGCTGTGATTGTGTTAATGCCATTTATTTATTGTTTTTCGTATTGAATTTTTTTAGCATCTTCTTGAGCTGCTGTTTGTACTAAACCAACTTTGTTGATTACAATACCAGCTAGTTCTAGTATTTTAAATACCAGCTCTGTTTCTTCTGAAGGGTGTAGTTGAAAGTCGGTAGCTCTACTTGCGTTATACAAAGCTTTTTCAGCTATAACATCATAACCCCATTCAACTTTTATAGGTCTAGTTATTACTTCGCAGGTAACATTTGATGTTAATAATCCAAGATGATTATATACAGCTACGTCAGCACTAGCCGAGTTAATTTTTACATACAAAGGATTTCTTTGTAAACCAGCAAGATGAAACTCTGAGTTTAAATAATATGCAACTTCGTTTGTGTCTACAAGCTTTGCTTCGTAACTAACACCGGTAGCATTTGAAACAAATATCCTACCTGTTCTATAGTTTGCTGGAAAGTTAGATCCATTAACAACTGCTTGTACGCTAGTAAACTCTGTTAATTTATTTTCAATTAACTCTTGCATATCAGAAAGAGATGTTTCATCCGTATCTCTTCTTTTAAATTGATCTAAGTCATAAAAATACTGCTCAAATATTAACTCTTGTGCTTGGTTGGCTAATAAGTTAAACTCTAAAGGTGTTATATAACCCCTTTGCTCTTTGTTGGCTAGCGCCAAAACTTTTTGATATACAGTATCTATACTTATCATTATGTTTATTTTTTATAAGGAAAAGCTTTGTTTAAAGCTTGTCTTCTTTTGTTACATCCACAATCTTTTTTTCCAGTTAGTCTTGTTGACAAACCTTGTGCCACTTTATCTAAACCTGTAATTGATGTGAATTTATGTATTGTATCTCCTAACCCTTGGGATTTTCGAGTGTAGTTTCTTAAATTTTGTTTATTCATAGTAGATTATATTTGTAGTTTACGATCGCCCCGTAGAGCGACCGCATCTACAGTTAAATTAATTTAATCTTTTCTCTATGTTAGAGTAGATTTCCATACCTTCGTCAGTTTTAAACCAATGTGCTAAAGCAGTGTATGGGTGCTCGTCAAATGGCACTGTCATTAGCTTTCTATCATTAGAAGCCCATAAAAAATTACGATTATCTTGAGATAATTTTAATATACCTAATTCAACAGCTTTAATACCAAAATTTCTAAGTTGAACATTATCATCAGAGGCTAGTTCTAAGAACAAAATAGGATTATTTTTAGCATATAGTAACAAATCTCTTTTAAGTTCTTTAGAGCTCATGCTAGATACTTTAGAGCCATATTCTACGCGCATAATAGCCTCTGCTAAATCAATATCTATATTTTTAGCTATATTTAACGCTTCTAATTCTAGTTCTAAAATTTCTAAATCATCAGCGGCTGCCGCTTCTGGTTGCCACTCTTCAAATAATACATTTTTTTGAGGGTGGTATAAAGATAATAACTTTTGTAAAGTTTGTTTATTTCTTGGAACGTGAAGTGCCCCGTTTCTAAAAATAATATGTTCTAATCTTTGATCGCCTTTCATTTCATCTACAAAAGGAGTTTTTTGATTTTGACAATACTTAAGTTCTCTTTCGTAACCTAAGTTTTCGTCAAAGAAATATATACCAGCAGACCTAACCATATAAGATAAAGGTTTTCTTTTTCTAGTTAGATAGTAAACTCTATCTTTTATTTCCCAATTAGGTTTTTTAGGTTCAACTTTTTTAGGTTTTGGTGTTTCCATAACCGGTGTTTCAACTTCTTCGAAGTCTTTTTCTATTAAAGGTTCTACAACCTTTTTTGTTTCTTTTTTCTTTGCCATAATATAATATAATATAAATTAATAAAAATAAAAGGCCGAGGCCGAAGCCCCGGTCT
>Ga0181388_1000787_pt1 | contig 10207 bp, 23 predicted proteins | sample 11SPOviralmetaG_FD_130120 | JGI IMG/M metagenome (GOLD analysis project Ga0181388, IMG submission 130120) | Marine viral communities from the oligotrophic San Pedro Time Series (SPOT) site, San Pedro Channel, CA, USA - 11 SPOT_SRF_2010-05-17 | ecosystem: Environmental > Aquatic > Marine > Strait...
TAGAAACAGATACGCAGATAAGACATACGGAAAATCTAGAACAGCTCAGTATTATAAAAAAAACAAGGCAGCTAGAGATAAGAAGAGAAAATACGACAAAGAGTACGATAAACAACCCTGGAGAAGAAAAGCTCAGGCTCTATTACAGGCAATAAGAAGAAAGAATGGAACCGATGGTAACGGAGACATGAAAGACGAGGCTCATGTTTCAGGTACTAAAACAAAAAAGCAACACTATTCAAAGAATAGAGATAGCTCTGACAAATCTAAGCATCACCAAAAGAAAAGACTAAAAAGAAAATCTAAGAGAGCTTCACGTTCAAGGAAACGGAAAGATTAGGGAAGGCTTCGTTTATCTTTTTTAAAATTAGCATTCCGTGAGGCCCTCTTCCTTCCTCAGCCGTTAGCAATGCCTTCTCTTTAATACCTATTTTGTTAGCGAAAGGCTCTGCATGTAGCTTAACATGCTGTATTCTGATAATTTCTATTATCTCACCTATATCTTTTGCATTGTAATCTAAAGTATAATGTTCTTCCATTGTTAATTTTTGTTAAGAAGGGGAGCGGAACCAATAAACCACCCCCCTAATCGGTTTAACTTAACCTAAAAAGGCATCGCTTCGTCAGCCTTGGTATACTTTTCAGCTGATCCTTCGTTATTTTTATTCTTCAAGAAGGTTCTAAACATTGTGCAATTGACTTCTTTTATACTTCTGTCGTTGCCTTCTTTATCTTTCCAGGCGTTTGTCTGGATTGCTCCTTCCAAATATATCTTATCGCCCTTCTGTATCTTAGATGCTCTTTCAGCTAGGTTTGGAATACCGAATATACATCTGTGCCATTCGGTTTTATCTACCCATTCTTCTCCTTTCTTATAGCTTTCTGATGTAGCTAAAGAAACTTGAACAAGTTTTCTTCCGTTATCGAATTCTTTTACTTCTACACTTCCTACATTTCCTAGTAGGGTTACTCTGTTAATTGTTGACATTTACTTAATTTTTAAGTTATTTACATATTCTCTGACTTGCTTTTGTGTGTGTAGCCAGACCACATCTGTGAATAGATCGTCTTTCAATCTGTATTTAAGTATCTTGTATTTGATTTTAGATGTCTCGGTAGCAAACCCTTTTGTATCAAGATATATGGTTTTACCATTGTGATTTATCACGAAATCTATCAACATTGTTATAGCCCTTATTGTCTTACCGTTGTACTTAAATTTGTCAAATAATACTTGCTTTTTCTGAAATTCAAAATCTATATCGCATTCTTTTAGTAAGTTGTAGCAGAAGAATTCTAACTTGGAGTCAAATTTGACACCATCTACAACTAATTTTTTGTTTCCGTATTTTCTACGAGTTTGATACATAGTATCTTTTACCGTAAACATGAACGGTTATATGACCATCTACTTTCTGAGGGAATTTTACTTCTACTTTTTTAAGTAGGTTCTTTTCAAGAAATAAATTTAACTTGAACTTGATTCTGTCAAAGAAGTTAAGATTAGACATTATGCTTTTAATTATCTTCTTTTCTGTAAGTTTCTTTTCAACCTCGGCAAGTTCTTTCATAACTTCGCTGTTTTTATAAACAGTAAAATCTCTTTCTAGAATTGGTTTAAGTTTAGGTCTTCTGTAGCCTTTCTGCTTCATAACCTTTCCATCCTTCCTGAACTTAGGCTTTCCATCTACCCCAAGCTTACTCATGTTAGATTCATGAACCTCATTAAATAATAACTCCATTCTGTCTGCTATTCCATATTCATGAGCTGAGCCCAAAAGAATATACATTACATCAATCATAGCGTCTGAAACGTCTAAGATTGTTTTTGCTTGGGCTAACTCACCTACCTCTTCCTGGAGAAGTCTCTGCCTAAGTCTTGCTCTTTTCTTATCTAGCATTTCTGGCTTGTCTTTACATTCAACATTAAAAGCCTTCTGAAATTCTAAAACCTGTAAAAGTTGTTTTTCCATATAAAAAAATGTTTACTTGCTACAAATATAAGCATTTATGTTGACACTAATGAGTATCATATTCGAACTTATAACACAAGTTTGTTAAAAATTTATTTACTTTTAAGGAGACTATCTTAAATTGTATTTTTTCATAGTCACTCCTGTTTATCTTATTTTTATACACTCTATGAAACAACCTTTCTTTTATTGCCTTAGACGCTATATTTTTTCCTATTAGGGTTACGGGCTCAGATTTTAATTTAACCTTCACAGTTTCAATCTTATTGCCCCTCATGGGTATTGTAGCGTGTATTTCTAAGTCTACTGAATAAACTTTAGGCTGCTCAAATATATCAATCAAGAGGTATGTCTTTTATCTTGGTTATTAAATAGTCATTCACTTTGATTAGGTTTCTGACCTCAGCACCGAAATCTTTATCATTTGGATACATCTCTTGAAAGTGAACTATTATTTCTAACACTTGTGATGTTGTGAACTTTTCTACATTAACTGTTTCTTTCTTACTCATCTGTCTGAATTTATGAACCACACGCAAGACATTCGTCATCGTCTAGTTCTGGTTTATTTACTATTTCTGGGTTGAGAAGTTTTTTTAACTCGTACATTTGACTGTGAGTTTCTGCATCCTCTAGCAGATTTCCTGTTAATTTTGACTTTAGCGCTTTAATTTCCGCTTCTATTTCTTTTTCTTTACTCATTTTAAAAAGGTTGTGAGCCCGTAAAGTCTACGTTAGGTTTTAACGATGACTGTGTAAACACAGGTTCTGTTTCGTTTTGATTTTTCCAAGCGGGAATATCAGAGTCAAACCTCATAGGTATATCCTCTAAATCCCCATCTCTATGCTTTGCTATGATTATGTAACCATCTTCAGCCATTGGGTTTGATTCTTTCTCTTCGGGGTCCATATAGTATCCTGCCCGATATAGAAATGCTACAATGTCCGCATCTTGTTCAATGTCCCCAGACTCTCTTAAATCGCTTAGCATAGGTTTCTTATCTGTCCTATGTTCAACAGCCCTAGATAATTGCGCCAATGCTATAACGGGAATCTTCAATTCGTTAGCCATATCTTTTAGCCTCCTAGATACTTCACCCACCTCGTTAGTTCTGTTCTGAGCACCTGGTGCCTGAATCTTTTGAATGTAGTCTACTATAACGTAATCTAATCCGTGAGAGTATTTTTCTTTGTAAACCAAAGACATAACCTCTGATATAGTAAAAGATCCTGCAACTATCTTCAAGCTAGATTCTTTTATGTCATCTTTTGCCCTGGAGTATCTAGTAACCTCAGACCTTTGAAGTTTTCCATACTTTATGGAGTATCCTGCAATACCTCCGTGAACAGCGATTATTCTTTTCATTACTTGAACCTCATCCATTTCACAAGAAATAAACAAACCTTTGTGCTGATTACGAACACTTGCATTAGCCATAAGGCCTAAAGCAAACTGAGTCTTTCCCATAGCAGGTGTAGCGGCAACAATTATAAGGTTGGTAGGTTGCATTCCAGATGTTATCTCGTCATACCTTTCGTAACCTGTCCTTATACCGTTTATACCACCGCTATCAGCAGCGCTTATCATTCTTCTATCTAACTCATCTAACAATTCGGAATTGGTAAAGTCCTTTTTGTTTATTATAGCCTTGTACTTGTTGTCCGCTATGTGAGACTGAACTACATCTAATACATCTTTTGGATTGTACTCATCTGAGTTAGCCATTGTAAGTATTTCTTGAGATAAGCTTACATGTTCGTGCCTTATGTTTTCTGAAACAAGAACATTTATAGCGCTAGGAAGCTGCTTCTTTTCCATGTAGCTAAACATAGATGTAAGTTCAGAAAGAAGTATTGGTATGTTCTTTTTGTCTACTTTAGATTTGAGAGTTTCTTTTGCTTCTTTGTAAAGAGTTATAAGGTCTATTGTTTGTTGTTTAGCATACAGAGAGGAGATCAACGCGAACACTTTTCTGTGTTCAAGGTCTTTAAACATAGATGAGTTAATCTTGCTCATTATTTCGTGAAGACTTTCAGAATCGGTAATAACACAGTTTATGATTAGCTTCTCTGACCTATCTTGCATACTATACATTCTTACTTTCTTTAGTGTAAAACTTAGGAGCTGTAAAGTTACTCTTTTTCTCAGGCTGCTTTATGTTAGACCACTTATCTATCTGCTCTATCCTGGAGAAATACTCTATCGTGCAATACTTATAACCAGACTCCTTATGAAAGTCATCTGCTTTTGCCATCTCCATAGCGTGACGAACCTCATCTTGAGTATAGTGCTTGAGTATCTCTTTGTACTTGTTTAAAACCTTTTTGCTTATAACTCTAGACCTCTTGGAGAAGACATCATTAAACATATCTATTATTGATATACCTTTCAGTTTAGAGTTTAGGCTTTCTCTTGTTACATCACTCTCCGCCATTTGCAAAATAAATGCACGGCTCTGTTCGCTTAGAGTTTTTTCACACTCTAAGGCTTTTCTCAGTCTCTTAAATTCCATACGATTAGCTAGTTAAAAAATCTTTTATACATTCTGTATTCTCATTGTATCTCAATGAGGGTATTCTGTGTTTTTGTAAATGGTTTACAGTAGTGTGATGACATTTTAAAAGCTTTGATATATTAGTCATGCTTCTATATTTGTAAAACTTTTTATTGTTGTCCTCCCACCACTTGATTAAACACTGCTTCATGTCTATCATTTTCTCTTTTCTCCCTTTAACGTCTAGGTTATAAGAAGAAACAGCAAGTTCTGCTACCAAGTCATACTCAGTATTATTTTTTAAGACAAAATAATTGTGTTTATTTACTTTCGTTACTCTCATCTTTCTGTATCATTACTTTCTCACCAAGGTCGTCTAGATAATCAACTAGGTATTTAAAATCTCTCCCCTCGTGGTCTTTTATTTCTATTATGCTTTTGTACTGCTTTTCTATCTGAATGATAACCTTGTTAGTAATCAGTTCAATAACCTTTGCGTACACCATCTTTCTGTCATCCATCTTTAATATATCATTGACAGCACTTTTAATCATTACATAATAGCAAAACAGAGATGTCTTCTCTGGGTCTCCAAACTGAACTTTATTTAAGGAGCCTTCTATTATCTCGTAGATCTCCATTAAAAGCTTATCGTTTTCTTGAACTAATACATTCATTAATTCTTGAGTGTGCATCTCAATAACCTTAGACCATTTGTTTGATTCTCTCTTGAACGCAAACTTGTGATATACTTTCTGCTCAATTATCTCATCAAGAAAAGTTAAAGCGGTTGAAACTTTAACAACCGCCCTTAAAAGATGAACCGTGTCTCTCTCTTTGCTCATACCTTTGGTATATTTATAGCGATAGTTGTCCCTCCTGCTTTTTTAACTTTAGCAGGTATTACGACCTCTCCATCTTTATCAACCATCTCAGCATAATCCATTGCTTGAATCATTTTGTTTTCATGATCCTTCATCTTGGATTTTAGTTCAGTCAATTCCCTGTTTATCTCAACCCACTCCGAATCATGAGAGAAGTCATAAGTGGTTGCTAGATTCTTAGTAACAAATGTTACGCCTAGAACTTTGTCTTCTGCAGAATATTTGTCCGCCTCTGATATTGCATCTTCTTTTATCTCTTTGCAAATAGATGATGCTACATCTGATATAGCCTTAGATTTTATATATGTTTCTAAGGGGCAAAGGTTTCCGCTAAACACATCTCCAATAATGCTATTAGCTTTTAAGGTTATGCTTTCTTTTGTTATTACTCCAGGAGAAAAAGCTATTCCTGCATTCGGGTCTTCGTTAAATATATCCATTTGTCTATTTTGTTAAAAAAGCATAATGCTCGTTACATTTATTTCTAAAATCTTCTACATCTGTCTCATTGCTAGAGGTGTCGTTAGCTACAACATCTCTCGCCCACTTGATTAATTCTTCAGGTGTTCTCATAGATGGAATCTTGGGTATAAACACTTTAATGTTTACATCTTTTACTGTATCAGCAACCTCCTCTAAAGCTTTTTCTGTAGCCTCTACGATTGCTTTCTTGATGTTTTCATTAGACATTCTTCCGTGAGGCTTCTTTTTAAATATAGCCTTATACTCTTCAACTAATGCTTTCTTTTCAGCGTCTGGAAGTATTACAATGCCACCCACTTTTTCTACTGACTCCAACACTTCATCATCTTTCTTCTTTTTAAGTAGAGCTTTGACGTTAGCATTAGAGTCTTCAACTCCCTTTGACTCTTGAGACTTTAGAGTTCCAAACTTATACCTTACAGCCCCCTTCTGATCCTTAGCTGCTAAGAACGTAAGTTTACCATCTGTAAACTCTGAGTGCCATCTCCACTCACGAATCTTTAGATTGTATGTTTGTTTAGGCCGACCAGAATCTTTACTCCATTCATCTGAGTTTAACTTAATGCTAATCATTGGGTAATCGTATAACTCACGACCAATACCCCAATTAAAACAAGCACGCTTGAAAGCATCAGAGGCTAACCCCTTCTCCTTCTCAGTCATTGACTCTGTACCAACATCCCACTTAGTTACCCACTGCTGAGTTTCCATGTCTAATATTGAAACACCGCAGAACAATTGATTGTTGATAACGCTGTAGTCTTTCTTCCATCGGGGTGGCCCCGCAACCTCATCTAGTCGCTTCATATCAACCCGTGCATCTTTGTATGCTAGTATTGTAGCATAGCCACCATTATTAATAGACTGAACTCTAAAGTCAACGTCTTCGATAGTTAGTGGTCTTGATAGTCCTTTGTAATCCATACTTACCAATTTGAATATTTATTAGTTAATTTTATTTCGCTTTCATTTTCTTTAAGAGGAAGCGCTTCTCTTGTTTTAAATGTAGATAAATCAAAAGTAGAATACGCATTCATAACATCAACAATTCCCACCTCAAGCATCTCAGCAAACATAAAGTATATGATTGGATCTTTTGGTTTACTTCTACCTTCGACAAGGTTGTATATGTTTTGATAGTTGTCCCACTTTCCTGGAACGTTGTATTTCTCTAAAGCTTCTTTAACATGCCTTGTCTGAAATCTACTGTTTCTTAATAGGTTCTTAACTCCTTTCATTTATTTTTTTTGTAAAGTTAATAAAAAATTTTAAACAATACACAAAAAAAGAATAAAAAGATAACTATTAACATTGATAACTCTCCCATAAACATGAATACAGAAAGGATAAATAATAGTGTTGTTTTTATAATTTTCATTTGTTTTTTTGTTTATTTAATATAGCGATGCTATTATACTGCATAGGTAACACCCAGTATTTAATGTCTTATAAGACTTCCCTGCTAATGACACTTACCTCTGCGACCCTTTCTTATGTATTCACTCTTTTGAGTTGGGTATTTTGGTTCACTTGTAATAGACCTTTCGGTATGCAGTACCTGTTGTTTAGCATTCGAACAGAGCAGGATTTATATACAAGTGTTCATTAAGAGACATTGCTTTTGTTTATGGATGAACAATGGCATACATCACCCCATAAAAAAACCCCCAGAGTCCACAGTTTCTGGGGGAATTAAACTTACGAAACGATAACGTAAACTAGAAATTCTTTGTATCGACTGTGGATCGAGTTGATGCAAATATATAAATTAATTTAATAATGCCAAAACTTTTTCTTTTAAATCATCATTGATAGATGACCACCCTTCTTGTATTGGGCAATCGTACTTAACACAAACCCCAGTGTTAGAAATATTCATTATATGAATAGAACTTTCTGCGTACATTACTTCGGAAGGTTTGTAATCCATGTATATGGGTATTGATGGAAGCTCGTTAGTAAGCCCTATCAAATACAAGTGCACTTCATTCCAGAACTCATAACCTTCTAGAGATGCTTCCCAATCAAATACACTCATAAGCTCTGACTCTACAGGCATAAAATGAGACACATTCAACTCTCCAGGATTATCCATATTATTCTCTATAAGGGATACGTAAGTATCAGGAAGTTTAAGTTTAAAAGATTCTTTTAGGTTCATTTTATTTTCTTTCATACTAATTTAACAAATTAATGATTCGAAAATTTTATAAACCGTAAAAATAGATAAGGAATAAACTATAAGACCTGAAAGGTATATAAGCATTATCATTACCTTATGAGAACTACTTTTTCTTTGTGACATATATTATGTTTTTGTTCTTAAAACTAAGCCTAAACTTTTCTAAGGCTTCTATATAAGTGTTTGCTATTATATTATAGCCAGTACATAACTCTGACTCAATCTCGTAACATACATGGTATTCATTCATATTTCAATTATTAATTTAACACTTTGTTTCCATTCATAAGCCAAGTCATTGTGTGGATCTACAGCTTCAATATAAAACTCTGGTTCTGCGTCATACAAGAAGTGATAGTCAAACGTATAACCAAACATTTCAAATCCTCCCCATTCGTCAAGACAATCGTATGTTGTTTCAAACGTTTCTTCGTTCATGTTTTTCATTCCTGTTATTTTTATCTCTTGATAAAATGGATGTATTACTGCTTTAAATTTAATCATTGTACATAGATTTTTGTTTTGTTTATAATTACCTTATTAAACTCTTTAAGGTCTAGGTCTATCTCTAACCCTGGAACTCTATTTTTGTATGTCCAAAATGGAACTTCTCTCGGGTTGTAGGAAACCTCTACCATACCAGACGCACCAAACTCTTCCGCTTGCACCTTGACTGATCCATTAATTGCTAGCCATGCGCACACACCCTTGTTAGCTCCCTCATATATCTTCTGAGCAGCATACCTTCTGTTGTACAGCTTAACATCTTCAAGTAAGAAATTAGTATCTTCAGGATTAAAATAGATTGGCTTACCTGTCCTGGTGTTTTTTAACTGCCAATGTTTGTAGAACTCTCCTCTTGCAAGGTGGTATCTAAGTCTTTTTTTTACCATAAAGCTGATTTAATCGTTTAACATTTTATTTAATTGAGCGCATATTTCTTGTTTTCTTCCCATGTTCTTTAACCCGCACTCAAGGGTGGACATGATTGTAATTCTGTAAACATGAAGGTGCATGTCGTATGCTATCTCATCATTTAGCCCATTAAAACTATGTGGCTCTTCTTCCCATACTTCTTCCTCTTCTATTTGAATATTACAGACTTCTTCTCCTAATCCGAACTCAACTATACCGTTCTCTACTTTAAATATTTCTATCTCTCCAATCATATTACTTCTTGTTTAAAGGTATTGTTGCTATAGCGCTACCACGCCCATTAGTATATATTACAAACTTGTATCCATCCATTTCAAAAGTTTGTACATACCTTGGGTCAGTGTCACTCTTGTAATATTTGACATTAATCATCTCTGCCTTGTCCCATATTTCATTTCGCCTATCTTCTTGTTCTATTGTACCACACCCTACTAATAAGAGTGCTACTAATAATATTCTAATCATAGCGTGTATATTATATCGTAATTGTCTTTACCTGGAACGTCCTCATATATCATAGCTCCTCCATCATTACCCTCGTCATCCATTTGTGGAATTAACATTGAGCCATCAGAGAACTCTATAATTAATGGTCGCTTGTACCAACCGAAGTCTTCTGCTTCTTTTCCCGTCATGTAAGAGCAACGTGAGATTGTCTTACCAATTAAAAGTTTCTGAAACTTCTCATTGTGTGCTTTGTCTTTACTCATCTTTTTTTGGTTTTATAAATCCTAATACATTATACTTTATATCATCTTGCATGCTTTCTGGTAGATTGGAAACTAGCCACTCTATTTCATCCACTGGATTATTGCACTCATGCAAAACCCATTCGGCATATTCTCTTACTTGACTTTCTTTCATCTGCTTACCTTAATTTAGTTTATGTGTAGGGAAGTAGACATACACTTGTCTTCCCTTGCTCGTTTCTACTACTTTCTTTTCGTATGCCTTAGACTCATACCTATCTACGATAGGAAAGTCTACCTCGTCTATCTCTAGCACCTTGCCATAGACGATGCCACGTTCAAACTCTACTATTCTCGGATACCCAAAGTAATCATTCAATGTGACGTAGCCTTCTATGCTGTCCACTTGTGTGTTAAGTATCTGACCAAATAGCGTTAATTGTATGTGGTCTTCTTGTAATGTCCCGTAGGAAAATAAATATGCTTTCATTTTTAATAAGATGTTGATTCATATTCTTTTATTGCATCATCTATATTACTACCGTAATACTCGTGCAAACTTGCA
>Ga0181388_1000790_pt1 | contig 10151 bp, 9 predicted proteins | sample 11SPOviralmetaG_FD_130120 | JGI IMG/M metagenome (GOLD analysis project Ga0181388, IMG submission 130120) | Marine viral communities from the oligotrophic San Pedro Time Series (SPOT) site, San Pedro Channel, CA, USA - 11 SPOT_SRF_2010-05-17 | ecosystem: Environmental > Aquatic > Marine > Strait...
CATTACCCAACTGTCTCTGCCCGGGTATTCCCGGCATTGCCCAACTGTCTCTGTCCGGGTATTCCCGGCATTACCCAACTGTCTCTGCCCGGGTATTCCCGGCATTACCCAACTGTCTCTGCCCGGGTGTTCCCGGCATTACCCAACTGTCTCTGCCCGGGTATTCCCGGCATTGCCCAACTGTCTCTGTCCGGGTATTTCTGACCCGTTCTGGGTTCGTGAAAGGAGATGTATTAGGAACGAGTCAACAAAGAGAAAAAACAAGTATGAGAAAGGTCAAAGGATCTGTTTATTAGGATGTTCGATCGCCGGTGCATCGAGAAAATAAGTCAGAGTAGAACTAAGCAAGGACCAGTAGATCGCTTTATCCTCAGTCTCTGCCGCAGAGGTGATGCAATACATGCTAAAGACCATCACAACACCTGCCATCCCGACTTGGACGAAGTACTTAATTGCCTGCGAGTCACTTTTGCTGCAACAGATGGACCATTCGGTGTCGCGTTGGACTGGTGGAGTGATTAAACTGACGGATTCACGATGTTTCTCTTCAGTAGTAGACATGTGTCTTATTTGTTACTTGTTCATAATCTTTTTTTTCGCTTGCGACCTTGTGTTGTGCCGCTTTTTCTGAACCTTTTTGTATCGCTTTGCCAGGACTTTAAGACGTTCTCCACATGGCAGGGTCCTAACACGAGCCTTGTTCTTTGTTCTACTGATGTATTTCGCCCATGCAGAGCGTTTGCGTTTTGCTTTTTTGTGGCACTTGCATTTGTGTTTTTGTTTTTTAGCGACAGTTTTAGCCATGTTTGTAGCTCAATGTTAGTTTTATTTAGTGAGAAAAAGTTATTTATTTTGTCATTATGAGAGCACCACACAGTTCTGAAGGTACACCTTGACAATCTTCAGATACGACAGACATGCGACCACCTCCCTCGACGCTGAAGTGCCTCCATAGTCAATATTAACCGAGATGGTGCGACTGTTATTGACACTCATACCGCTAAATTTAATGAGGTGATGGGTCTCGTACAGCGTATTTAAGGTGAGTGCCGTGCTCATTTCCGGTACGATCTCGGATGGCCCGTCGGAAGAATAGCGAAGCAAATGGTAGGTCTCCTCTATGCCTTGCGCGGGGGCGAAGGGACTATAGTGGTTGCCCGCGCGAGATTGCCACTGGATCGTACTCGGAAGTGCTTCGCATAGCATTGCATCGAGATGGGTCTTGTTGAGGTTATCTGTCCGTCTACTGATCACCACACATTTCAAAGCACGGGAACACGCCTTGTTGATCGTCAATTGCAAAGCGGTTGAATTCATGTTTTGAGAAGTGCAGAAATCATCAACAAATTGAACCTCCAAAGAATTCTTTGCCGAGATGCGCTGCAATGCGGACGAAGCTGCATCCGTGAGCGACATGCAATCAAGAACAATTTTGGCCCCTTTGATCTCATAGGTGAGCGTTGCATCGTGTTCCGCTCCGGCTAAGATTGCATTGGCGGCTGATTCTAAGGTGAGGTCCAAACGAAGTCCGCTCATGAGATGACTAGGCAGAAGCTTTTCCGTCTTAAACAAAGGATTCACGCACGCAAGAGGTATAATGAATCTGTGGAATACATTCAAACTGTATCCGTTGCTGTCGGTAGTAAACGAACCATCAGTTTCCTGTACAATCGGATTGTAACCTGCTTGTTGTGTCGTGAACCATTCCGAGCTTCTGTTCTGACGGTCATGGTGACTCTGCTTCAAATTGAAATGAGTTGTTCTCTGAACTTCTGTACCACCGCGTGTAATACATTTGGTCTCGCGAAGCAGATTTATCGCGCTGCCGTACCCAAAACCAAAGCTTGCCACACTGGGAGTGGCTGACGAGGTGACTTTGACATCGAATTGCAGGACAGAGAGTGCTGGGTTGATGTATGACGCACCCGCCTGAAAATCAAAGCTCATCTCTGAAGAATCAGGTCCGTAACTCGGCAGTAGTGATTGAAAGTTTCGAATTGAGCGTTCTGCCACGAGTGAGTTGCTAGAATGAAACTTATACATCAGATCATTCCACCCAAGTAGGGATTGAATACCGCCTTCTTCGTTTTGTTGACCCACGACCGATAGTGATTTCAACTTTGCGTCGGCAGACGTGTCCATGTCGTAATGTCCTGGCATATTGAATTTCAGTGAGAGAGAGAGAGGACTGTTTTATTATAGTACAAAAGATTATTTTTTTTGTGTTTTTTTGTGTACCATGCATGAAAAAAAAAATATTAACGCGTATAGAAAAAAGCCCCCCCATGTCACATCATCAGATTCGACAGACCTTGATCCGTGTGTCATCTCATGACAGGCAATCTGGAACCAGCCCTTCACAGTTTACGGTAGATGTAGCAAGCCACATGAGTGACAAGTTTAGCAGAGTTGTCGGCTGTGAGGTCCTGGACGTTAGCATTCCAAACGTATTTGAGAACATCAACACACAAACAAAGTTTTTTCGGTTTAGTTTCAACGCTGCAAATCACGTGATCACAGTCCCAGACGGCTACTATGAAATCAACCAACTGTTGTCTTTCTTGACCAGCGAGCTATCGAGCATTTTGGGTGATGCGATAACTGCCACGATCTCGCCAACGAATTATCGAATTACTCTGAGTTCGGCATCTACAACAACGAGCTTCAGTTTCACGGCCCTTCAACTAAATCAGACCGGGTCTGGGTATGCATCTCCATCCTGGACGCTGCTTGGATTTACTCCCGGGAACACCTATTCCATGAGCAATGGGACTCTCACCGCAAACGCACCTCCATTTCTAAACTACATCTCAACCGCCTACGTCCACTGCCCTGAACTGGCTTTGTCGGGCTACGATCTCGATTTCCGCGGCAGGATTCACTGCTTGGCCAGTGTGAATCTTGGTCCTCATCTAGGATACGCCAACCTGCAAAATATTCTTTCGTATCAATACGCCTCGCCGCGGTCAGTTAATCAACTAACTTTTACTCTTCGCGATCGATACGGTGGTCAACTCGCATTCCCATCGGCAAGTGACTGGACAATCGTCATCAAGGTCCACTATTTGTTGTGAGACGTGTAATAATGAGAAAAAATCTTTTGGTGTAATAATAAAAAACCAACATGAATCAGTTTGGTCAACCTATTGCAAGTACTTTCGATAGCATCAACGTCCGTAGAATCAAGCGAAAGCAATCCGATTATATTGCGTTAAATGAAGATGAGATTGCTCTTTCCAAGCGCCTACGTTTATCCAATGGGCTCTATATCACAAACAATGACGATATTCAGCATTCATTTTCAGAAGACGGAGCGCTGAGCGTCAACAACGGCACGCTTCATGTCAGGCATATCATCATGGACCACGACGTGCCATGGTACACTTTGACTCCCTACGAATATTATACCTACTCGAGCAATAATACTTTGGTAGAAGGCAAAAATCCAGACGGTCATGTAATATACCCCACACAGACATTCCAAAGTGTTGGTAACACGGAAAGCATTTTTACTGAATTTCAAATCGTTTCTGCTCCGAGTGGTTTTGACCTAAGTCTTGGTGTTGTTGTTGCAAGCCTGAGAACGGAGAACAACTTCTATGGTGGTGCTATTAGCGGAATAAACAATGGGCTTACCATCAGCACAAGCAACATCACCTTTGCCCTGAATGATATCATTCGCCTTGAACTGAAACCAAGTAACGATATTGTCGTGTATAAAAACGGTACATCTGTACAATCATCCAATTATTCTCAGCGGTTTATGAGTCTACGAGATCACCACAGTGGCGCGGACACTACATTTTCATGGTATCTAATGCCACATTATACAAACAGCTTGCAGACATTCAGAATAAAATTGCTCGATTCATGGTCTGCGTCTGATTTACACAACGAAGCTCAGATTGATTGCGGTTTCAATACACTATTTTTTGCTGGAAACGACAGCCAGAATAATCAAATTTCATTGATGAGTATGGACCACCAATCTATTGATGCAAAAGTACCGTTTAGGTTGCGGCATGTTTCGACAGTCAGTGACATGCTAAACCTAAGTACACAGACACGTGCTATGGTTCACTGTGATGAACTAAATGCGGTGTGCATTCACGACGCGAACAGTGGTTATTGGCAACTCAATTCCCCGTATCAAAACAAGCGACTCACAACAAAGAACTATTCCTTGCATTTATCGGCACAATACAAAGTGTTTACAGAACTAGAAATCGAGTTTGTGGCCATACAACCCAAATATCACATTCACGTGTCCGTTTGGGTAGAGGACCTCTCAAATATTACTGCAACTGTAATCGCAAATCTAAGAGACATGAACTTTGGATTTGACGATACTTGGAGTCCTGCAATTACAATTTTTAAAGGCAACCCGACTGGCTTTGCTATCTGCAAATTTTCCATCTTGATGACAACTCTTGTCATCGGAACTTCGTATAGGATAGCCCCTGTGTTTCGCAAAAACGCAAGTACTGATAACATCTATGTTCGATCTGCTAGTTCAACCTCGGGTACTACGTATCCGTACGCGTATATCCAGGTGGAACCTTTGGGGGTTCATGTAAGCGTGACTGATTAAATGAAAATCGATCACATTCGCATACATAGAAATAGAGCCCTTAGGAGCAAATGTCGATATCACAAATTAAAATTACGATTTCATATGACCGAAAAATAAATTTACTTTGTATTAAAAAATAAACAACACGAAATGTCGTCGTCAATTTTTACACCCCCGCTAACTAGATCCCAGGCACGATCAGCAGAAGCATGGATTGCCGAACATCCACAAGTATGGCGTAACATACAGAACTCGCTGAATGAACTTAATGATCGAATACCACACCTATTGCCGCAGGCCCGTGAAAAGCTGATAGATGGGTTCATAGGGATGCTAAAAACCGCAATGAGTCGTCATAACCTCTCAAATGGTGTGATGCAGAGCTTACAGATACCAGCATCCCAAAACATCAGAGCCTACAACCAACCAAGAAATACGTCATTGCGTGGCTTATGGCGTAAACTGTCAAATCCTATCATGAGAAATAGAATTGTCAATAAACCAACGATATCGGATATTAAAACACCCGTGGGCTCGTCCACACCACGAACGCCACGAGTTGTCGTGACTGATCAAAAGACCCCTTCCCCTTTAGACAGCACCGAAAGAAGATGGCGAGAGGAGTATCCAAACACAGGCGACAGGTATCAAGCAATGTATAGATACCTGGCCGCGATACTGAGCCCGGAGACTTCGACGACTGTCGAAACACCACGCGGACGCACACCCAACCAGCGACTGGATTTTGACACGCCTAGAACGCCTACCAATGAGACAGTCACACCGCCACCAATCTATACCAGCCCCACAGGTGACACACGTATCGATATTCGTCCGTCTAACGACCCTTTAAATAACACCGAACAGAACATTATGGCTGACTTAGTTTCCAGATTTACAGATGATATTAGGCAACGATTTCAGAACGTCCCACCAGCACTACAGCGTCAGTTAATAGAACGTTTTTATGGGTCAGGGAATTGGGATATGTCACAGACCAGCGGCATTCTTAGCTTTCTTCAACCGCTGTTCCCAAATACACCGATACTAAGATCAGACGATAACATAGATGCGACATTGATGCAGCAGGTCCCTGCTCGCATCAGAACACAAGTGCAAAACCGTCTTACTCCCGCACAGCAGAGAAGGTTTCTGCAAGAAGCCTTTCCAAATGGTGTCGCTGTAGCACAACCTATCATGACAGGAATTCTCACCAAATTGGTTTTGGAAAACATTCCGGGTGGAGATGGTGGTGATGATGGTGGCGATGACCCTGGCGGTGACCCGGGCGATGACCCTAATAATCCCGATCTAGACGATGGCAATCCAAACCAAGACGACGGTAATCCCGAGCTTCCTAATCAAGAAGAAGAGCAAAAACGCGAGCGTATAAGAGAAAGAGTGAGACAAAGACAACGCGAACTTCGTGAAAGACAACAGCGTGAAAGAGAACAACAGCAACAAGAACAGCGTGAAAGAAAACAAGACGCCGACCAGCAAGGTGACGGTCCACAAGGTGAAAGAGACGCCGGACCAGACGGTCCACAAGGTGAAAGAGAAGATGATGAACGGGAAGAAGGAGATCCAGAAGCGCCTGACATAAACAACGAGGGAGAACAGCAAGATGGAGGTCCTCAGCCGCCCGACATGGACGGGGACGATAACATGCGAGATGAGCTGTTGAGACAAGCAAAGAAGAGGCTCTCCCCAGCGTTGTTTCAGCGAGCAAAAACTTGGACATTACAGAAATTGAAAGACTTCATTTCCGACCCCAACAATGTGATGGTCATAGACTCAGGTGACGATGAAGATGATGAGTTTGACGAACGATGGTGGCGACCTGAAATACAACACGGTAGACGGCAAGTTCGAAGACTCGAAGAGAGCTTACTCAGTGATGCCCACACGATGCGTGAAAACCGTCTCACCGATGAGTTTGACTATCAGTGGAATGATCCAACCAAGATTGAACGAGGGAGAGATATGTCGGAGACAAACCCATTATTCCAAGACGAATTGAATCGTCAGCGACTTCGTTACAAACGGCCGCTTGATCCCTTTCCCCACCAGTATCCACGAGAGTACCATGGCACGACCATCCCAATCGAAGAGCCACAATACCAGCGTCCCTATTCTCCACCAAGAAAGCGTGTACGAAACAACTACACGGATTCTATCTTGTTAGAACAGAGACCTTCGCAAAATGCAGTCTTCGTAGACAGGCGCGCAGACTCCTACAATCAGTCCTTGCATCTTCAGACAAATTCACAAATTTTGCGAGATGAGCTTCTTGACCGCCGAAGTAGCATGGCTGCCAGTCGATTGAGACGGTCTCGACATACCCATAAAAAACAATTTTAAAAATATGTAATAAAGAACATACAATGTCTGAACTCGAGGTCACTGTAATTCCTACTTCAAAACACAGAATCCAAAACATCGCCTATGCAGAGAAAGGCTACGTACCGAAGCATCCCTTCAGAATGCTTTGCATCGGACGCAGCTCATCCGGGAAGACCAATTTAATTCTGTGGATGATCACTAATCTTTACAAATCGTATTTCGATTGTCATGTCATTAGTCCTACAGCAGGTGAGATGGATGATAGTTATGCAGCGTTAGACCTGCCTCGATCACACTTTTATCATCCAGAAGAGGGAGAAGCTGTGATGACCAGACTCTTTGAAATTCAAGAAGAAAAAATCAACCGACATGGCTACGAGAACGTGAAACCCATCCTTCTTGTCATAGACGATAGTGTTAGTTATCCAATGAGCCGGAGTCCTGCTTTCGTAAAGCTCTTCATTGCGTGTCGTCACTATTCAATTTCATGTATTCTTGCATCGCAAGCTTTTAAGAGCCTCGTGCCACGTGCCGTCCGTTTGCAAGCTTCACATTTGGCCTTCTTTGCGAGTAGTCTCAGTGAGGTGGCCATACTTTCTGAAGAATTTTGTCCACCCAACATGAGCAAACGCCATTTTATCAGGGACGTTTATGCACCGGCCACGCAAAACTACGATTTCTTGTACATCGACACGATGATTCCAAGTTCTCACCCGCTGGGCAAATATCGCAAAAATTTCAAAACAAATTTACTTTCATACAGTAACAAAACACAAGATGAACACAAACACTGACTTCAGTTCAACCAATTCCAGTAATTTTGAAAGCTTTACGATCGAAGATGTATTGGAGGATCGTGAATTGCAAACAGTGCCCGAATCATCCGACAAGACTCAACAACAGATGCTATCAGAACTAAGAAATCAAGCAGAGAATCGTGCTTTGTCCATGTCACAACTGACCGAACCGAGAAAAAACAAAGACGATTTCGTGGAATTGGTACGAAGTAGCAATATTAATTATCTCAAGGAGAAAAACAAGTACGTTATTTAACAACATTTTAATGCCTATATCCATCGATTTGACGCATAACATAAAATTATTAAAATTGAATTTAAAAAAAAAATGTTCTTTGTTTTTTCTTTCGAGTGCTTCGACGTGGAGGTTGAATTTCCGGAAGGTTTCTTTTACGCCGCTCGGCGTTCACATTGTCAAGCATGAATTCTTGTACGGCGTCTTCATTTTGTTGTTTGCGGTCATCCTTGTGGTCATTGTCATTAGGTGGTGCTTGCTTGGCATCGTCATTAGGTGGTGCTTGCTTGGCATCGTCATTAGGTGGTGCTTGCTTGGCATCGTCATTAGGTGGTGCTTGCTTGGCTTCGGCAGGATCGTTTTCAACATATTTTGGTAACCGTCCCTCCTGTTCTTCGTAGAGTTGAATGGACACATTTCCAATTAGAGCCCTGACATTTTGACGTTTCATTATCTTAGCGGCTCGTAGATCCGAAACGATATCAGAGACCAACGAAATCTTTTGCTCATCAGAACGAGACTGTCTCAAAGGAATTTCAAACTCGACCGCGTTGAAAGTGAAATAGCGACGGCATGCTTTTTTTTGCAGGTAAACGAAATCAGCAAATGACATGTCTTTGCTTTCAGACCTGTCGACACGATTCTCCAATTGTTTCAACTTTTTTTTCGTTTGTGCTATGTGTTTTTGCAAAGTTTTGGCTTCGCGTCGTAGTGCCGGCAAGCTTGTAGGAGCTTTTTTAATGTAGACGTCCGTATAATTGGAAACAACACCGACTGACGCAGTTTCCCAGCCCATCACACGCATCAGCCATTGCTCGCGTCTTACTTTAGCCGGGTCACTCAAACTCAAAAACCCATAATTTGCGTAGATCTTGCGCAGAAAATGGGATCCGATTTGATTTTTACGAATAGAAGCCGGATTTGTCTTGTCGGTTTGCCACGCCTGATCCGGAAACAACTGACGAATTCTTTTGTTGATGCGAGGTACAAACTTGCCAACAATGTTTTTTCGAGAAAGCCCTGCGGCGATCATGTCATACACGCCGGCTTCTTGACGAGATACTTCAATCATTTCAATAGCGTCTTGAACTGTGATGAGCTCTTTTGACTCAAAATCTTTCATGATGCACAAAATTGGTTTTTCCAGTTTGAAGTCAAAAGCGTCTCGCCAAACGGATTCGGATATTTGGATAGCTGGTTTTTTGGTGATGCCTCTGATGACAATGTGACCTTTGGGTAATGCTGGGTTGCGTTGATCGTCCAATAGAAATCTTGAATAACGAATAACTTCTCCGATTCTCAAACCAGTCAACATTTGGAAGCATATAAAGCCATCGATATAGTCGTCGTGGTCACGAAAGTTTTGGAAAGTCTCCATACCAACATTGAGAATTTCTGTTTCGTACACAGTAATGCCGAGCTCTTGGCGAGCTTCCTTAGAACGACGTGCATTCTGATCGCTAACTTGTTTGAAAAGATTACTTTTTCGTTTGAAGATGTTAAGATCAGGGTTTTGGCCGTGTTTCAAATGTACCCACCCGATCCCATCTTCGGTGGTTAAAAGCTTGTTCCAGAAAGGCCCATACGGACCGAAGCCTCGTTCTGCATATAATTTATGGAGTTTCTTGTGTTTGTAGATTTGTTTACGCAACGCCGAAATCGCCCCCATATACGTTTGTCTAGAGCGTGCGTAATGCTGCATCCAGGTCACATGGTTCATTCCTTCAAGCAAATCAGCAAAGCGTTTCTTACTGACTGGGGTGAGTCCATCTCCTGTTTTGTTCTCTTTCAGATCTTCCAAAACCTTGCCAAACAGTTTCTGAATGCAACTGGTGTCGCTGTCACAGCCGTCGACTTTCAAATCTTCTTTGATTGCTCGATAAAGCACGTCCGATCGTCTTCGAGAACCATTGGGATTGCGTAACACATCTGCTCGCAGTTGTGCTCGAAGATTGACCCATTTGTCGTCCAATGAGTAAGCCAAATCGTTAATCCAGCTGTCGAACCGGCGAATCGAAATCAAAGGGACGGTAAAAGTCAATTTTGGCATTTTTTGAACTGTTTGAAACTGTTTGTTAAACTTTGCAAACAAAAATTATGAGCTGATTAATGAATTGTGTTGTGTTATTTTTCGAATTGTTATTTTTTTTTTTTTTTTGTTATTAATTATATTTTTCTTTATAAAAAACAAACTAAAAAATAA
>Ga0181388_1000792_pt1 | contig 10139 bp, 4 predicted proteins | sample 11SPOviralmetaG_FD_130120 | JGI IMG/M metagenome (GOLD analysis project Ga0181388, IMG submission 130120) | Marine viral communities from the oligotrophic San Pedro Time Series (SPOT) site, San Pedro Channel, CA, USA - 11 SPOT_SRF_2010-05-17 | ecosystem: Environmental > Aquatic > Marine > Strait...
CCCATTTGAGATAATGACATTACGGAATATTGCATCATTGCAGTTGGGTTATCCCACCAGCCCAAAAAAAATGCGCTTACACCATTATAACCTTCTTTTTTAAGTTTAGCTTGTTTTTCTGAAAGAGCTATCATTTCGTCTGTTTGCCCTTTCTCTTCTATTTTTCTAGATTTTTCTAAAAAATTATATACCTCTTCGTCTGTAGCCTCCTTGCCTTTATATATATCAAATGCTTCGTTTACGGATCCGCCAGCTTCAGTACCAGCGTCCCATGCTCTGTATATATCTCCAAAAAAATCTGTAAATTCGTTTTTGCCAAATTTTCTTTCAAAAGCCGTATCTTTTTCTTGAGTATTTTTAAAATCGCTAGCGTCGCGAGACTCCGAAGAACCATTTTCCAATTTGGATCCCGTATCTTCTTGGCTTGACTCCACAGCTGGATCCGCACTTGCAGAGTCGTTTGTCTTTCCCGCTACATTAATACCCATAAGGCCTTTAAAAGCGCCTTCGCCGCCTTTATATCCACTATTGCTAAATAATGAATAGGCATCGTTAAATGCCTCGTCATTAGTTGATATTAATTCTTTATAAGCATTTATATCACCTGAGTAACCTTGTGATTGAAATAACTTAAACGAGTCTTGTAAAGCTTGTTCGTTCATATTTAATTATATTTTGAAGTATCTATTCCTCCTCCTGTAGAAGAAGTGGTATTGTTTTCTTTTGGTTTTTCAGAATTTGCTATATAGCCTTCGTATTGTCCGATGTGGTAATTCTGCGCTTTAGAAGTAAGGTTAGAATTTTTTAAATAAAACTCGTATAACTCTCTAGGGCTGTCTGTGTTTATTAGTACAGGAGAAGTTGAAATTGGATCTTTTTCATTAAATAAATAAACCTGTGAATTTCCATATTTATTTACAAAGTCACTGCGAGACTCTTCGTTATCATCTAATTCGTAGTTATCCCCTCCTTTAAAATTTTGTAGATACATGTCATACAATGTACCTCTACTTATATAATTACCTCTTTTAGTAGGGTCAATTGCATTTAGTTCTTGTACTAATAGTAAAGTTTTATCTTCTCTTTGATTAGGTGGAACATTTGTGCTATACACATTACCAAACTCAAAAGCGTCATTAACTACTGGTATTTCTTCTTGTAATGTTTTTCTGCCACCAGCTCCTCTGCCGCCTCCAGAAACTTTAGGTCTATTATCAATAGCTCCCTGTGCCGCCGAGTTTTCTAACACGCTCATATAACCGTCTAACACAGCCTGCTTTAATAAAGCTTCGTTTTCTTTTTCAAATAAAGAAGGATCTTGCAATCCTAGGCCTCCTTCAATAACAAAATCATCAGAAGCTAAAGACAACAAAGTGTCTCGTCCTCCAGCGCTTACCATGTTATTTAACTTCTGGCGTACCATATTACGCCTAGCACCTGTTAATTCTTTTCCTGACTTATAAACCTGTTCGTTCATTTGCAATATAGAATTGCCCGCCGCGGTGTCTTTTAAAAAAGGTTTAGTTATTTCATTGTACTTTTTGTACTCCTCTTTGTCTTCATCATAAAAGTTTAAAGAACCGCCTTGCCCGATGCCAACAGACCCTTCGTCGGTATATATTTTAGAAGCTTCAACAAATGAACCTGTTTCGTTTCCAGCAGATAGCATGCTACTATCAAAATCCTTTAGATAATCAATTTTGTCTTGTTTGTATTGGTTTAATGAATTAGCCAAATTTGTAAAATTCATTTGAACACCGTTCATCTCATCTCTAAGCCTCATATACTCAGGATGAGTAGGTTCTAGTTTCGCTATTCTTCTTGCTGCGTTAGCATAAGTCATTTTCTGCTCTGTAAGATAATTTGATACAGCGCTTTGTTGTGAAGCGGTTAAGCTAGTAGTATCTACGCTTGAGTTTAAGCTATTTATATAAGAAGCTGTTTTTGCGTTAGCTCTAGCTTTTTCAGCTTTACGCTGCATAGACCTCTTAGCGCCAGCTGCTAGCGAAGCATTAAGATTTTCTTGGAAAGCTTGATTCCAAGTTGATCTTTTACTTGCCGCGACTTGAGCTGCTCCTTTTACTAATTGTTGATTCATAATTTATATTTTATTATTACCCTTGCATTAAATTTTGCGCAAAAGTTCCACCAGATCCACCCATACTAGGCATGCCGGCCATAGCAGAAGCTGCCCCTCCAACAACGCTACCTACTCCACCAACAATAGCATTTGTAGCATCTTGTCTTGCTTGGTTTGCCGCAGCGGATCTTTGTTGGGCCATACCCATTAGAGTTGATACTTTATCTTTTTCTGCGTCTCTTGATATTAATTCTCCCTTTCTTTCATAAAGCTGTAAGTTCCCGGCTTGTTGTCTTTCAGCCATTTGATTAGCTTGCTCTTGTCTACCAATATCTGCCGATGCTCTTCTTAGGTTTTGAGATTGTTGCCCGGCTAATGATTGAGCTAATGCTGCAATACCAGATCCACCAGCTGCGCCTTGCATTTGCCCCATTATATTAGAAAGACCTTGCTGTTCTTGCTCTGCTTGAAATTGTGCAGCTTGCTGGTTAACCGTTAAGTCTTCCATGGTATTTTGCATGTTTTGGTATACGTTAGACGTATCTAACATTTCATACTGATCTTTTCTTTTAGCTAACTCTGCAGCTGCAGCCCTAGCCTCAGCTTTTCTTTTTTTACTGCCAATTATACCGCTGGCTATGCCGGTTAATCCGCCGACTATTTGTCCTATCGCCATTTAATTAAGTTTTATATGTTATTATTACGTATTATTTGCTGCTCTCAAATATCTCTGATCCCACGGAGAACAATTCCGCATAACTTGTTGAGCTATTCCTAAATTGGGCTTCTGCATAGTAACCTTTAAGTTGCCCTAAAAAACCAATGGGGTTTTCAGCATAGAAAATAAAATCGCTCTGTGTAGGAGGCGCAACGCCAGCTGCTGCATTTACAGTTATAGAAACCGGGTTACTCGTTATTGAAAGTATTGGACCCATTTCTACTTCTGCGTTTGTGGTTGTGTTTAGGTACCAAGCAATATCCCCTACTTGAATTCCTTCAGGTAGAGGGTTTGAAAATGTTAAAGTTATATTTGCCATATTTTTATTCTTTTATATTAAGGGAAACATACTCGTAAAGCTGTCCACGCTGTACCTGTCGGCCCTGTAACTCTAAGTGTTGCTATAGGGTTTTCGTTGTAATCTATAGAAGTATATTCCCACCATAACACTTGCTTATAAATAGTACCTACGCCACCAGGTTGCATTGTTGCAATTGTTTCGCCGGTAGCCGCATTAAATTCTGTCTGTCTTGTATCTATAGGGTCTTTATCCGTGCCGATAAATTGCAAAGTGCTTGTTGTCTGAGCTACAGTCGGTATTGTGTTAGTTGATTCAGTTCCATATATATTATCAAAAGGGCCATTGTTTCCAGAAGTATTCATTCCAGAAGTGGCAACTTTATTATTAAGGTTCGGTAAGCCATGCATCAATTCAAACTTATCAGGAACCCCTTGCGGATCAACTAAAAAGCAAACAATTCCACCCGCAGGGTCTAATTGAATAACTGTATCGTCTATTCCTTCGCCTCCATTAGGCACAATATCATCACAAGCGGCTACCGGTGTTGCTTTAAAAACTTCATCTAAATTCCAATTAAACGTAGTGTCAGCTACCCCTGTTCTAAGTAAATCATAAATAAAAGTTACTTTTATAGAGTTATCCGCAAGTCTTTCAATTTCAAAATTTTGATCATCAAAAGTAATTAAGTTACCGTTGTTACCCCATGCGTAAATTTGCGTACCATTTTCTACCGTTATATTAGGAGATATACTTATATTTGTAACTGTAGTATCTGGAGAATTATATTGAGGACCATTAATAGCTGTAACAGTATACTTATAGGGGGCATATCCGTCTTGGTCTTGTAGATAAGATAAATTAAATTGATCTCCAACACTTAATTCCCTATCTGTTGTAGTATTAATTATGTCTATGCTGCTAGCGCTAGTATAGCTTCCACTAACTTCAATCTCCGTAGACCTAGCATTAGATATATTAGATTCTATGAACCCAGTATTGGTATCTAAATAAGTGCCTGTAGGCGAGGTTAAAATTCTTGTTAATGTAATAATAGAGGGTGTATCGGAATAAGCTCCGTCTACTTTGCTAAAAGTTGTCAATAGTGGCACTTTAATTTCTTCGTTGTTAAAACCTGTTACACCTTGAGTAGACGTTCCTGTGAAAGTTATTGTAGGTAGCAATCCGTATTGTGTAAGAGTTATTGGGTTTGGCTGTGAAAAAGCTGGATCAATATCACCTGAAAAAGTTATTGTATAAGATAACGGTGTAAGAGACCCCGTAGTATTAGCTGGTATAGATATAGGTATATTTAAAACTCCAGTTTCAGGTAATGTTGCGTTAGTTACAATAGGAGTGCTGGTTGCGTTGTAAGCTAATTCCGCTGAAAAAACAGCTCCTTCTCCACCGTAGACTGAAAGCTGAAAATTAATCCCAGAAATTGGAACATAAGACCTGTAAGGACCATAAGATGTTACATATTGAGGAGCAACATATATTTCTTTTGCTGCAACTTGATTAATTCGTAATACATCACCATCAATACTTTGATTAGGGTATAAGTAATTAACGGTATAGCTAATGCCTATTAAATTGTTATTTCCATCATAAGTAGGTCCTTGAACTATATTGTAATTAGACGCATTGCCTGTAACAACCTGAAGCCCAGTTGAAGTTAAGTAATAACCAGTATTAGCCGTATAATTTTTGGTAAAAAGCAATTCAAGTTCTCCAACACTTCCTGAGTTTGTATAAGGAACAGATTCGCTTACGTCTCCTGAAATATTAGCCCCTACGTTAGCAATAAATGTTCCTTCTATGGTAATTAAAGCTGCTTCTGATTGCCCTACAACACATAGTGGTATTGTATAGTTGCCCGACGGCATAAAAAATCCTACGTCAAATGTTACGGTGCAAAGTACGTTTAAACCATCTTGAGTAAAAACCACAGATTGTACTGCATTGTCAGAAAAGCTAGGGTCTAGTGAAAAATCTGCAGCAACTGCTGTATACCCGCTATTTGGCACAATTGTTATTTGTGCTGTTGGGTACAACGAAACAACATTGGTTCCCTCTGGTATAGTATACTGAATATTTGAAAATGTATAATTATTAAAACTTGGCATATTTTTTTTATTATTATGGCTGAGGACAGCTGCTTAGTGTATTATATTGTGTAACTGAGTCAATAATCCCATCTGCTCCAATTATAACTATACTGTAGCTATCAGGTACCGCGGCGGGATTGTTAGGATCTAAAGCTGAATTGTCTGGAACAGGACCTACTTGTTTTGTATATAAAAAAGTGCCTCCGTTAGGAATAGCAATAGGCCCAGGCTCTAATGTATCAAAGTCGTACATTTGAGTTCCTACAGCAACACCGTCTGAAAACACATATTTAAACTGATGTTGTCTATAAATTCCAATGCTTGAATAAGCTCCTTGAAGAACACTATAAAAATTATCTATAATACATTTAGCTTGTTGGGCAGTTGAAGCATTTTTTATATCACTAAGAACGTTAGTTAGCGCTTTGCCATCCCACGCAAACCACCCTTGAAAAATAGTGTCTGGAGTAGGAGAACCTGAACTGCTACAAGTTTCGTCAATAGTAACTGTTAATAAGTAATCTTGAGGTGTATCATCTCCGCAATCTAAACAAGGTCCAATACCCCCACCATCAGGTTCGCACCCAATTAAAGTGCCTTTTATGTAATTAAAATACTTACCTTCTTTCTTTTGAAATTCTTTAACTTCGCCGGCCTCAAGGTCTGTTCTAACAAAGCTAGTATACCAACCGTGCTTTTTAATCTGTGAAGCTGTAGGTATTATTTGATTAGCATTAACCTCAGCTATAGAGTACCATTTTTGGTTTGGCCCTTCGTACTCAAATACTCTAGAAGCTGTGCCTGTATAATTTAAAGTACTAAAGCCTTTTACAACTTGTGGCATTTCATTTATTAAAACATTAAATGAGCTGTCGTATTGTACGTCGTAAAAATTATTGTAAACAGCATTTGCACCATGCAACCATATAAGACTGCCTTTAAAAGTGTAATATAAATTATTTAAAGTTATGCCTGATTCTTGAATAAAGCTTTTTCTACTTGTCCAGCCGTCAACACTTTCTTTAAATGATATTGTTGTACTAGGCACTAAGCTATCAGGAGCGTCCTCACAATCTGGATCTAATTGGTAGTTGGCATCAAGGCTTAATCTTTTCTGCCAGTAGTTAGATAGTTTATTCAGTGTAAGATTGTATATATCTTTATCATCATCATAACTCCCTACAGCGGTAGTAGAAGTTCTTAAATTATCAGCAAAGAAACTTGACATACCTTTTTCAGCAATATTGGTAATTCCATCTCTAGACAACCTTATCACTGCTCCTCTATTTTTATCCGTAAAGTAAACTCTAAAGCCGTAAGACGCAAAAGACTCTGGGTTTTTAGATATACCAAACTCTCCTGCGTAAGGCACAGCTTGCCCTAACACCGCTTGATTAGATGTTACATTAGAATTGCCATCAGCGTTGAATAAAGCATCCTTATTAGCTAATACACGCAAACACTTGTCTTCACATAAAGATATTAAATCAGTATCTCTAGCGTGCAGTTTCTGTATTGTTCCATATATAGGGTTAAGGTCTTTTGTGATTGGCTCTGCTTGTATAAATTGATTTAATCTATTTATACCTGAGGTTGAATTATATATTTGTGAGAATATGAAGCCACTGCCTCTTCGCTCCTCAGAGTATGGTTCATCCAACACGGTTGAAACCCTAGGTCCTTTGTCTATGGTAACTGCATTGTAATCGTCTCTAATCCTGTTTGATTCTACTCCATTTCCATATGAAAAACAGTTATGCCAATCTAAAACTTTAGCGGGAACTGGAACTGTGTGATCCGTAATTTCAAAAGCATTACTAGCTTCGTAATATAAATTAAGGTCTATATTTTCTTTTGGCTGTGTTTCAAAAATTGCTGGATTTGATGATGATAATAGTTTATTGTCTTCATCTAAAATAGGCTCTACAACTTCTACAGTCGGTAAAACCTTACTTAGTCTATCCCAATCACCCTCTGTAGGCATCCAAGGCTCTATAATATTATCGTCAAGCAGCATAGCTATAGACGTTCTATTGTTAATTGCTTGTAGGTCGTCTTTACCTTTCCATTTACCTCCACGTCTTGATCTTATAGCGTCCGCAGTAACAATTGTATATACCTTAGACACATCTCCGGCCTCTACTAGCGTTTCTCCTGTGGTTGGGTCAGTTATAGTTCCTGTGGATCTAAATCTTATTGAAGCTCCTGGTGATAATAATCCATTAGGAGTAAAAACACTCTCATCTCCAGTATGATTGCTATAACCAGTCCTTTGATAGCCAAACATAGCGTTAAGTTCTGCTCCCTCTGGCACACCTACGTAAGAAATACCAAAATACGGTGACCCAAGCGTAGGCGGTTGGTAATTTTTATCTAACATTCTTTGCGGCCCAATCCACCCTCCGTTTGTAAGTCCATCGATATTTGCCCAAGCTCCAACGCCAAAAAGACGAGCTTGCGAAGCTGAAGTACCGCAATTTGTACAGTTACGATACCAACCTCTATCTCCATACCAATTACCCCATGCTTCATCATCCGCTATACCATACGCTCTTTGCTGATATGCTGTTCTGCCATCTGCATAAGGAGAGGTCGCTATTTTCGATGATCCTTTTACTCCATAGCGAGTCTGCATTGCTGTAAACGATGCTATTATATTAGTGTCAAAAGCAAAATTTCTATTTATTTTTACAAAAAATCTACCTTCAAACTCAGGTTTTCTTCTTTCTACTAATTCTACAACATTTATATCAACTGAATCACCAGGCGAAAGAAAAGTAGATTCTGGGCCTAGCGCTTCTCTTAATGTTACAGTATAAACATTTCCAATTTTTGTAACTTTATTTATTTCCCTAGATTCAGTTATGCTTGATCCCTTCTCAAAAGTTATAAGTCTTCCGCTTTGCAGTTCTGGGCCGTCAAGATCTGGAGAAGTAAAAATTACTGATAAAAAATCAGGTCCTACTCCGTCGTTTGAAGATAAAGTTCCTGGTGCGTATGTTGATGTTTTTTGAAATTGAGATATGAAAGCGGGAGCTTCATTTTCTATGGATAGTATCTTATACTCATTTAAAGTTTTTACAGGAACATCATTATCGTGTTGTTTCTTTAATATTAAATAAGTTTGTTCGTCAACTTTATTTCTTTCAGAAGATGGAAATGACAACCACACGTTACCATCCTCTGCTGGGTAAAATTTATCTAAAGCTAGGTTGTAATATTCATTAGAAATTTCTTTTATAAAAAATTTATAGTGTGTTGCCCAGCTAGGCGGGAGTGCATTAGATACCACCGATAAACTTGTTACATTATAAGAATCCTCAATGCTTACTTTTGTAGAAGCATTTTTACTTGTAAACACAGGTGTCTCTCTACCATAAGCCCCTTTATAAACTATACCAGCTTGATATGTTCTTATAGACTTTAAAGAACTAAAAGGCATTCTTATAAATTCAGGCTGTGGATTATCTGTATTTAATGACTCTTCCCATGGGTGAGCTTCCTTTTGTATATTTAAAGTTAAATCAATTTTGTCAACATTGAAATTTTGTAAATAGTTGCCATAAACAATTCTATTACCAATTATTTCTTGCGACTTAGCCCTACGTGGTACATTATCCCAAGGCCTAAGTAATTGGTTGCTCTCAACTACAGCTCCAATAAGTTCAGTCTCAACTTGAAAAGATGTTGGCAATGCATCTAATGTATACGGCACATACTCTTCTCTTTTTAACGTATCAACAGTATATACGGCAATACTATTACTTTCTTTGTATAATATGTCAATTTCAGAAACTTCCTCAGAACCCCAATCTAAAGACTCTATAATTAATTTTCTTACATTATTAGTCATACCTACATTATAACCATCAGAAGAAATGTATTTAAACTCTCCTCCTAAAAAAGCTATACTAGAAAAAGGAGAATAAGTAGAGTATTCATTGTCTATGTACTTCCATCTATAGGCAAACCTAGGGAATACGTATTCAAACATTGGAGCTTCTTCAGATATTAAAGCTTCCCATTCAATTAAAACAACATTGCCTTCATCGTCAAATGTTCTTATTATATTATTAGAAATAGCTTGTATTTCACAAGTTATTGTATTGGCTGATATAGATATAATTAATAGACTGACTTCATATTCAAAAGTTTCATTAAAGTCATTATCTAAAGAGCCAGACATTATTATCAACGGGTTTCTTCCGTCTTCAAGCTCCGATTGCCAAACAGAAGGTATGGTTGTAATACTTATTGTTACTCTACCGTCCCAGCCAGGTCCAATGCTCGTATTATTGTACGCTAGTGGATCTGCTAAATATTCTCCGTAAGTTGGAAGCGAAATAAAATTATTTTCATCAACAGCTGGATTTGGAACATACGTAAAGTTAGGTGCTCCATTAGTTTCCTGCGAGACCGCTGTGGGTACAGTTAAATTTACAGGCGTTATTCCAGTGCCTATTTCGTTTGCTCCAAATTTACTAGCTGCTAAGCTAAGAGTAGGAGCCGTTAAAGGCGAAAGCTTAATTGTAGTAACATCTGCTTCTACAAAATCAGGTCGCCCAGATAAATTTGTATTATAGTTGTTCTGGCTAGCATCCCATTTAGGAATTTTAGTTTGAGTAACAAAATCAGTAGAACCTGTTCTAAACTTCTCAATATTAATTTTTTTAGGCTCAGTTTGATCGTCTGTCCAAAATAAAAACTTGTCAAGTATATTTATGCCTGTAATTAAATAATTAGATGAAAAATTTAAAATGCCTGCAGTGTCTACTAATACAGGGCTAACTTCATTTTTTGTTTGATCGTATTCTGCAATTGCGCTAATACCGTCACTTGCTATAAACCAATATATTCTTTCGTTTATATCATCTCTATAAGATCCAATACAAACAGGGTTTGTCATAGCGTCTATATAACCGCCAGTCCAAGTAG
>Ga0181388_1000794_pt1 | contig 10127 bp, 4 predicted proteins | sample 11SPOviralmetaG_FD_130120 | JGI IMG/M metagenome (GOLD analysis project Ga0181388, IMG submission 130120) | Marine viral communities from the oligotrophic San Pedro Time Series (SPOT) site, San Pedro Channel, CA, USA - 11 SPOT_SRF_2010-05-17 | ecosystem: Environmental > Aquatic > Marine > Strait...
ACATTAACGCCCAGGTGGAGGCATAACCCAATCCACCGTTTTTAATTACACCCAGAGGGGCCACTGTGGCAGCAGTAGGCCCCTTGCTATGTGGTATTGTGGGTGGGATCGCGATCGGGCCCCTGCGAGGCCGCCAAGCGTGTGTGTTGGCGCGCCCCCATTTGACTGGACCGCTGGTAACATTGAAATTGACTGAACGTGGGCCCGTCTTGGCTTAAAACGGCTTTTTGATAGTGAAAAGTTGGTATATATCTACTTTACTTGGCTATGCCCTTATGGCCTAGACTGGCAGATACTGGCTGGTATGGGTATATATTACCTAACTGGGCAGGAATGGGCATGGATTATAGATTATCCTTATTATCCCTATAGTCCTTATATAGATGTAGTGTTATCATTATACTTATTATACCTATGATGTATATGTGTTCCATGTTACTTATGTGTTCTATATGGTTATGGTTATGTATGTGTATGTGTAGTGTTTGTTTACTCTGTTCCCTTTGGTGTCTTATGTTCTTGTTGAGATTTGTTGTGCTTTGTCGAGCGCGGTTTGAACTTAGTCCGCTTGGCCGGCTTCCACCAGTAGCCATCATCTAGCCGGGTTAGAATACGATTCATAATGCCCCAGAAGCAGATTAGCATTAAGAGGCATTTAAGGAGTATCATTATTTGGTGTGGATGCTGGGAATACCGGCTACCTTTCTAATATGTTGAATCCAATGTGTAGAGAGTAGTGCCCAGTCTTCATTGTAGTCCCAGTGCCACTCCTTAGAGATCCCATCTCCCTTATCATGTAACCATAAGTGAGTAGCTAGAGGGAATTCTTCCATACACTTATATAGGAATTGAACTGCCTGTTGTCTTGGGTATTTCTGTTGCCCCCAATTACCATCTCCCTTTGGATAGATCTTATGCATTTCTCCTCCGTGTTTACCCTGATCCCATACTGAACAATTAGCTACATGAGATTCAAATAGGTAGAGTAGTGTCATCTCTAAGTGCCAGTCTTTTCCATGTGTTGCCATGTTGTCTTCACAGGCTCTTAATATCATTGTTTGCCATCCTACTGAACCTCCATCTGCATGTGAATATATGGTGTTAATACCCTTACTTGGATCGTGTTCCGGTCTATTAAGTAGAGCATTGACTATTGGACTATCTAGGTGATGATTTAACCAGATGTCTGTGCGCGGAAAGATAGGTATATGATTAAATTCTGGCTTACCTCTTAAGTGACCAGGTAGACAGTCTTCTGGCTTTAAGCCATCATAGTGACAAGTATGTGGATCGTAAGATCTACAAACTATATTCTTTACATGTACTGGTGGTAGAGGCCTTACTGCCATATCATCAGAATCAATATATGAACCTCCCCAGCCTTTTAAGAATAGGAATCTTAATAGATCACATCTGTCTCTGGCTGATGCTGCATTATACAGAGGTTTCCATGCTGCTCCGTTTGGCATGTGTCTATAAATCGTATCTGACCATCTTACTACTGTGATCTTATGTTCTGTAAAAATAGGTAGTTGGTCAAATGTATTACTTACTAAGTAGATTGGTCTATGAGGATTAAAATACCTGGTTGAAATTAAGGAATCATATAACTGTTGTAACCTCTCTCCTTCACAATTACCATCCCAATAGAACCATATATTTTCTGGTCTTGGTTTTACATCATCTATATTAAGAGGTCCTCCATTTAAAAAGTCTGTATCATACCAGTTTCTAGTAAAGTGTGGTTGTAGTGTATATTCTTCTATTCCCTCTCTATCTGGTTCATGTTTTACTGCTCTATCATGTCTCTGTTGAAATTCTGCTAAAGTTTTATTTGGTGATTTGTGTGTTAAGTGCGCGGAACTTATACCCCATCTATAAAGCATAGTAACCTCATCAAACTCATAATTTCTAATATCTGGATAATAGACCATCCATTGATCTTCTCCTGGAGGCTCTGGTGCATTATCCCAATCTAACCATTCAATAAACTTTTTAGAGAATGTATTACCGGTATTAACAGCACTGCCTAATCCGTTTTGATCGATCTGATTTACACCAACATAATAATGTTGAGCAGCAGCATATAAATCCATATCCGGATGTGCTTGTGTATGTCTCAATACTATATCACAGGCACTTGGTAATAATAAGTCATCATCGTCCAATCTGTACATGTGGTTAAACTTACATTGGTCAAATCCAAACTTAAGCTTGTCCATAAACCTTTCAAACTTAGGTACATTATGAATTTTTACTCTAGGATTATCATATTTGTATTTAATACTAGGGTCATCATTAATAATTACCATTTCACAGTTCTTATTAGTCTGTCTTAAGAAAGATTCCACTGCCTCTTCTAGTAGATGTGTTCTTTTCCATGTTGGAACCATAAAACTAATTCCGTCATTAAATCCAAGTCCTAATGTTCCTGCATCCATTTCAGTTGCTTGATAAGATTCTTTAATTAGAGCATGATAATTATGCGATGCCCATTTTGGATCTACATCCGGAGCTAGAAACGGAGAGCTCTTCATATATAAAGCCTTGTAAAATGGAGAACCATCTTTAGGATTTGTAACTACTCCAGCATTATGAAATATTGCATGTTTATCCCACATTTCCATGTTTTGAGTTCCCCAAGTAAATTCAAAATCTATCGTAATTGGAGTAGTGTAGCCTCTTTTCCATAAATTCCATAGTACAGCCCACATATCTGCGCACCAGATCTGTAATGGGTGCCAATCTGGCTCATCTTTCTTGATTTTGTTAACTTTTTTGCTAATTTCTTCGAATAATCTCTCAGAATCAACGAAAACATCTCGCCAATATTGAGAATCTATCCCTGGTTTTAGCATATATTGTGCTCCTCCGGACTCTGCTTCTTTAGATCTTACTAGCTCAACAGGAATGTCTACGATAGCACACATATCTTCTGTTAAGTTATTTTTAAAGCCATCTAAGTAATGTGGTCCAATATAAGTTCTTGTATCTGATAAGAAGCATTCTTTATCTTGAGACTCATTTAATTTGTCATCGACTTTTATTGGTTTTGTTAAAGCAATATCACAATCATGATACATCACTGCTTTTTTCGATAACCAAGGATTTGCTGACCAATGTTTTTCTAAAATATGAGGTCTAACAGATGAAATATATCTAGGTCCCTTTCTATCATCTTTATACCAGTAAAATCCTACTCCCTGTTTTTTCCATTTGTCTGCAACTTTTTGAAACCATGGGTCTATTCCACCGCCTTGAATTGCACATACAATATGGCATTTTGAAAGATCTAACTTTCCATATTTTTGAAAAGAGAGTAACATTGCATCTACTTGCCATGAATAATAGTAGGTTGCTGGCTGTGCACATAGATAAATTAAGTCGGTCATATTATGAGTTCTAAAGAACCTTTTATTTTTGGTATGTAAACTATTGTTATTTTGTATATATCTAGTTCACGGTCGTCTAACTAGCTACTGGGTACTACCATTCAATAGCTCCGGCTGCTCTTTTATCTGGATCTACCCAAGAAAACAATCTAGTGTCTAAAACATCGTGAAGTACAATTGTTTTATCATTTATTTCCCAATTGTAAAAGTATTCATAACTAAAACATGCAACGTCTGGTCCGATCTTTTGAATTATTTTATCAGAGAATGTTTTACATCCATGAGCCCAATTAATTCTATCATAAACTGATAAACACTCATTGATTATTCTAGAATTTGGAGCTGACCCATACACTGTACAATCATAAAGAGTATTATTTGCTTGTGTTGGTTTTAGTCCTGAGAAAAAAGTATGTTGAGGAGTTAGTTGATCTCTAATTACGTCGAATGGCCTAACAGGCATCGCGTCTACATCACAATAAATGCCGCCATAGTCTCTTAAAAGCAACAATCTTACTCTATCTGAGATAAATGCCCATTTATATAACTCGGGATCTTTAATATAATTTTGTAAAAACGGATCTTCTTTATAGACTTCTGTAAAAACTTCGTTACCCCATAATTTTACATCCCAGTCTGGATGTAAATCTTTCATTTTCTGTACGAATTGTTGGCAATGCTCGGGCATTTCTTTCTCGCCTACCCATATTTGATGTATAATCTTAGGTATTTGAATGGTATTTTCCATATATTATTAGTTTAATTTAAAACTTTAAATCTTCTACTAATTATATATATGTCTTAAAAAAAGTTTACTCTAAACCATCAATAGTTGAGATCATAACTCATTCTCCATTTCTCGGCCTCCTGGTTCTCTTAGCCCTTCTTCGCCTTCACCGGCGCCGCCTCCGCCGCCTCCGCCGCCTTCAATCGGTTCAGCGCCGCCGCCACCTTCACAGGTTTCATTTGTTTGGTACATTAAATGTACTACATCTCCGGTTTCAGGAGACATCAACAACCTAGTGATTGTTGCGATATTTCCATCGAATCCAACAGGCACGATTCCTGCTTCATGGTTAGTAAATCTTGCAGCGGTATACGTTGCTTTAGCATTCCATGAATTTCCGGAACAATCTTCAACTTGATAATAGAAATATGCGTCTTCTGTTGGTTGAACTGTAGCATTCGTCGCTCTTGTTGTAGCTGCAGTCGCTAATGTCGTTGCCGCAGTAGCCTGAGTCGGAGCAACGGTTGCCTTAGTAGCCTGAGTTGGTACAGTTGTTGCCGCAGTAGCCTGAGTCGGAGCAGTTGTAGCTGCTGTCGCTAATGTTGTTGCCGCAGTTGCTGCAACTCCACTTCCGTTAACCGTAACAGTAACTGATGTATTAGAGCTAGGTATTGTATAATTTAATGTCCATGCTTGACCTGCATTTGCACCCGATCCTGCAGTACCAGTGGCTAAATCAGTATTTGATGAAGCGATACTATTAATAGATGCTGACACATATCCAGAATTTGGCATGTAATATAAAGTTTTAGTACCTGTTGCACCTGGGACTCCAGTAAATGAGTCTTGTGTATATGTTGTATAACCAGCGCCTGAACCAGATGTTACATTTGCACCTGCTATACCTAAACTAGCATCTCGGTAATTAACTGTTAATGTTCTTTGTATTACACTTGTTCTACCATCCACGAGTACGGCTGCAGATCTATTTGCTGAACCTCCAGTTACTGTAATTGAAATTGCTCCACTTGAATTAACAGACGATGTAGCATGACTCTGATTATCAGATATAGTAGGGCCTGATGACCAATAATATCCACTAGTTACTGATATTGCCTCGGTAAATGTATGTGTTGCTCCTGGAACTAAGTCTACTGTTAGTGTTTTAATACCTTCAGCATTTGCTCCAACTATAGCAGCGTTAGAAATAGCTTCAGATAATGTTACTGTATATCTATATTTGTCTTGTGTTGATGTTCCTGTTGCCGTTACAGTTGCACTACCACCACCAGATGGCATTGTTACAACACCACTTACTGTATTACCAGATCGGGCCACAGTTACAGCACTACTATCATCACTTGCCCCGCTTAATGCTAAAGTATATCCAGAAGAAGCAGAGTATGCAATTGAATAATTATGAGTAGTTCCGACACCACCTGTAAATGTATCTGATGCTCTAGCAGGACCTGCGTTCGATATTGAATCTGTGTAGTTAAGTGTAAATGATCTTGAAATTGCAGTTACTGTATCATTTACTACTACTGTACCGCTATTAATAGATAATCCAAATCTTGGATCTAATGATGGCATTTCAAAATCAATATCTGCATATTCTACATTAGCACCACAATAATTATTACGTTCTACTACTGTTGTAGCAGCACTTGCAGCTAGAGGAGCTACTGTAAATGAATCTATTTCATTATCGTAATCTGTAGTATTATTTGGTCTTACTGGAACTTGAATAGTATTAAATGTTGATCCAGTATTACCTGCAAATGCAATTACTTGTACTCCAGATACAATAGCACCTCTACTAACTCCAGCTGGATCAGTAGAACATGCTTGTGATGTTGCTGTAACACCACTTGAACCACTATCAGTAGAAACTACTAAGCTAAATGCATGAGATTTTTCTGAAGTTGTCATATATGTTGGTATTGTAACCGAACCTCCACCTGATGGCATTGTTAATGTACATGATGGAGTATATGCATGTTGTATTGTATTAGTTCCACCTGTAAAGCTACCATTAGTACCACCTTCATTTGTTATCTCAGAATTAAGACTACTACTTGTTGTTGGAGTTACTCTTTGATAATCTTGTACTGTAACCAGAGCAACTGGTGCCACAATACTAATTACATCTCCAGCATTACCAGAAACTGGCACATCAACGTATGTTACGCCTGTTTGAATATTTTCGTCTGCTTCATTTTTCCAACCATAATAAAGGCTTTGGAATTTTGTAGGTATTTCAAATCTAACAGTATATGAATAACTATTTACACTAGAAGATCCTGCTACATCTATAGTTGCACTACCTCCGCCGGATGGCATTGTTGTTTTAATAGTTAATGTTGTTCCTGATTTAGTTACTACCACATCTGTATTATCAGATGTTACTGTACTAATAGAGTAAGTTATATCAGAATCTGTTCCTGATAATGTTCTTGTTGTTGTAATTAATTCACCAGCATTACCACTTACAGTAATTGGACCTCCATAAGTTTCTTCTCCGCTAAAATCATCAGTAAACGTAAGTGACATGTCATATTCTGATTCGGTACTAGTACCTGCAACAGTTACTGTTGACGATCCTCCTCCTGATGGCATTGTAACTACACCATGTACATCATGTCCAGCTCCGGCTCCAGAGCCGATACTAACATAAGTTGAAGGATTTGCCGCAGTATTAGGATAATCTATTGTAAAGCCGTCGTAATCTGTTCCAATTACTAAATCTGCGGCCCAAACAAACGTATCTCCAGTATAACCTGTAAAACTCTGCGATTGGTCAGCATTAAGTACTGAAATTCCAGCAATTGAATCCGTTACTGTTAAATCAAATTCATAATTAGGTTGATTTACTTGTCCTTCTAGGAATATCTCTGCTATACCTCCGCCAGATGGCATTGTAAATGTACCTGTAACAGAAGTATCGTTTACAACTATATTAGGTCCTATAGCATTTTGAGAGGCTGTATTTGAATAACTATCTGTATATCCTGTAACATCTATAGAATAATCTGATGGTACTGGAGCTAAAGCTAACTCAAAATTATGTGAAGAGCCTGTCACACCTGAAAAGGTATAAAATGTAGCTCCTGTTTTTGTTGTGTATGATGATGCAGCATTTAGCCAAAAACTAGCTGGATCTGTTCCTGTGACATCAATAGCACCTGATGGCGATTGAGCATTATCGTCAGCATCTAATGTATCTGGTTCATCTGCAATTACAATCACTTTCATATTATATGTGTTTGCTTTAGTTTTAGCAGAAAGTGTAATAGTATATTCTGCATCTTCAAGCATAGGTCCTGCAATAGAAAATTCATTTACAGCCAAACCAGCATCAGTACCAGAATGTCCAACACCATTATCTGTAAACGTCTGAAAATATCCAGCAGTACCAGATTGAGTAGATTCAACTACACCAGTAATATCTTCAACGGTATAATCTGTTGTATCATCTAATTCCCATGTTAAAGTACCAGTTGATCCGTATGAATTTGAAGTAGAGTAATTTCCAGTAAATATAAAAGTATTTGCATCAAAATAATTTGGGTGTGTTGTCGGAATTGGTTTAATATTCCATGTTCCTGAATTTGCCGCTTTAGCTAAATTAACTTTTACTGTATAACTACAGGTAGTTGATGTCCATGCACTTCCATTCCAGTTATATGCAACGCTATCTCCTGGTTCCATATACCAACCATTTGCTATTTCATCACATGAATATAAATATGTGTTATCACATAGGGTTGAAATTGCAGAAGTTAAACTACTAGTCCATGAAGAATTAAAGTTTAATCCATAAGTAGCTGCTCCTTGGGGCATTGGTTCTTGAACTGTTGAATTATATCTACTATCTCCATTTGCAGCTTGACTAGTTTGGTATAATACTTGTATTCCTTCTTGTTCTAAAGAATTAACTACGCCAATTGTATAAAGAGCATCTTCTTCTGGTCCATCATCTGTAATTAATATTATTAATTTCTGCATATCAGATCTAAAAGACCCAGCAAATTGATTATCAACTACTTCGCTTATAGCTCTAAGTCCATGTTCTTTAGAATCGCCAATTGGCATATCAGTTGTATTGATCGAATTAAGAGCTGTTTGGAATGAGCTAGAATTACCAACACCATCCATCATTTCAGCACATGTAATAAGTACATTACCAGATGATTCATTAATCTTTTGTCCAGCTGGTAAAGAAGTATAAAAATTACTGGTATTATAGTTTGATCTACCACCATCGAATAATACTAATCCTAATCTATAATTACCTCCAGATTCAGAATTAATAGTACTAACTATATTGCTAATACCTGTTTTAACGCCATCTATTGCGCCGCCCATTGAACCTGTATAATCTACTACAAACACAACATCCATGCCCTCAGAACATGTGTCTGGACCTGCAGCATACGCACTTGAACCAGCACCAGCGCCAGAACCAGAACCACCATTGGCTGCAATAGTTCCAAGGCTAGAATTATTAGAAAATATTGCGGTCGGAGTACCACCACCGTCACATAACACACTAGAGGATGTTGGGTGGTACATTACATTTACTTGCGCCGAGGGTTCTGGGCAAGTTAAATCATTTATGAATTTTTTAACCGATAACGCCATGTTAGTAAATTAGTTTATATATTTATTGTTGCCACATTAGTGTTGCTGTAAACCCATAGGCATTAGCACCACCTTCAGTACAACGAATATAAACTGTTTTACTATTAAGCCCCGATACATTCAGACTTGATAAAATAAAGTGTTTTGTATTTGCTGGAATAGTCCATGTTGCTGCTGTTGTACTTTGATTTGCAGAATCTACTGCTATTAATTCAAAAGCTGCAGCTTGTGTAGCTTTTACGTTATATGCACATTCTATTTTTGTTAAAGTACCTGTTAAATCAGTTGGTACAAATACAAAAGCCTCTTGGACATTTGTAGCAAGGAACGCTTCATTTCTAGCAATAGGGTTTAAAGCTATATGCTCATATTGATATGCTGCAGGTCCAGCAGGTCCAGTTGTACCTTTAGTTCCTGTTGCACCTTTTTGACCAGTATCACCTTTAACACCAGTTCCAGTTGCACCTTTTTGACCAGGTTCACCTTTAACACCAGTTCCAGTTGCACCTTTTTGACCAGGTTCACCTTTAAGACCAGTACCTGTATCTCCTTTAAGACCATCTACACCAGATAATCCACTATCTCCTCCGGGACCTTCTGGGCCAGTTGCACCTTTAAGTCCATCTTCACCATCACCACCGTTAGAACCATCTGAACCAGTTGCACCTTTTTGACCAGTATCTCCTTTAGCACCATCGTTACCATCTGCGCCATCTGCACCAGCTTGGCCTTTTAGACCTGTATCTCCTTTAGCACCATTAGTACCATCAGCACCATCATTACCATCTGCGCCATCTGCTCCAGCTTGACCTTTTAGACCAGTATCACCTTTTTGACCACTACCACCTTTAGAGCCTGTTGAGCCTGTTGCACCTTTTTGTCCTTTAACTCCATCTACACCAGATAATCCAGAAGAACCAGATGTTCCATCAGTACCATCGTTACCATCTACACCATCAGCACCGCCTGCTCCAGCTTGACCTTTTAGACCAGTATCACCTTTATCACCGTCAGAACCATCAGCACCATCTGCTCCAGCTTGACCTTTTTGACCAGTATTACCTTTAGCACCATCAGTACCATCGTTACCATCAACACCATCTGCACCAGCTTGGCCTTTTTGACCAGTACCACCTTTAGAACCGGTTGAGCCTTTAATACCATCTACGCCAGATAATCCAGAAGAACCAGATGTTCCATTAGAACCATCATTACCATCTATACCATCAGCACCGCCTGCTCCAGCTTGACCTTTTAGACCTGTATCACCTTTATCACCATCAGAGCCATCTGCTCCAGCCTGACCTTTTTCACCAATATCACCTTTAGCGCCATCGCCGCCATCTACACCATCTGCACCAGCT
>Ga0181388_1000795_pt1 | contig 10106 bp, 14 predicted proteins | sample 11SPOviralmetaG_FD_130120 | JGI IMG/M metagenome (GOLD analysis project Ga0181388, IMG submission 130120) | Marine viral communities from the oligotrophic San Pedro Time Series (SPOT) site, San Pedro Channel, CA, USA - 11 SPOT_SRF_2010-05-17 | ecosystem: Environmental > Aquatic > Marine > Strait...
CGAGAGACTCAGCAACGCCATAGAGAGCGTCGATAAGTTCAGCCGCAGTTGCGTTAGCACCAGCGAACAACGAAGTTGAAGCACCAAGAATAGTGCCATCATCTCCACCGATTTCTGAAGTACCACGAGCGGCGGCCGCGAGAGTCTTCATCGTAGCGATGTCGAAACGTTTTGCGAGTGCCTTACCGAGTTCCTTAGCGTAGATGCTACGGACGTCGTAGTGGTTCTTTAGTTCGTCGATGTTTGCGATGAACGTTGATGAGATGAGTACATCATCAATAGAGATGACGCGCTCAGCGTGTTTGATTGCAGACAGGTAGCTGTTACCTCCGTCAGCGATATTCTCGCCAGCAGTGTGGTATTTCGCGGATGCGATACCAGTAACAGGGAATTGTGCAGATTTGCCGTTCTGAATGGTGCGTACCATGTGCAAGTCCTTCATCACGTTTGTTTCTTCAAACGTAGTTAGGATTTCACCAGAGAACACCTTCAGGAATAACGCATCTACAGCAGTGCCTGTAGCATTTACTTGTCCCAGACGGGACGGAGTTGTATTGCCATTAGCCATATTAGTTTATTTCCTTATTTGGATTAATATTGAGGGTTTGAGGTGTCCGTGGGCAGGGTTTGCTTGTCTAAGGTTATCCTCCTCAAAGGGCCTTACGCTACTACTAGCTTAGGGACGAAAGTTATTTCTTCTTTTTTACACGAAGCGACACTCTTGCCGCCTTGGTGTTACTTACAAATTGTTTGCCTTTAGAGCCTGCTCTTTTCTTTTTCTTAGCAGTTGTTGCTCGTTGAGATTGGGATAGGCTTTTAGCTTTAGCCATCGGAAGGCAACGGTCTGGGTTCTTTTTGTTTTTAGAAGTTCCGCAAGCGCCTTTAATCTTCCCATCTGTTCCGATGCGTACCCAGTTTTGTGCCCTCCATCTCGCAAGTTCACCCATTATTTCTTCTTCTTGATTGAGAGTTTCTTACGCTTGCCTTTGCCATAGTTGGGGTCTTTGCAGTATTTGCTCGCCGCCATGTTTGCATAAGCAGAGGGGTATTTATCGAAGGTACGCTTTGCCCAAGCGATACCTTTAGGGCATATCTTAGCCATTAGTACTTCTTGGGTTTAGATTTTTTGATTGTTAGTTTCTTACGTTTCATAGCACATTTGGAACATCCACAATTTTTCATAGGTCAGCACTTCCACTTTCTAAGTGCGAGAGCTTTACGGGTTGGTCTACCTTTGGAATCCTTCATAGGCCCTTTAACGCCGCTCATACGGGCGCAGAAGGAACGCTTCCTTGCACCGCCTTTGGGCTGTGGGGCTTTTAGGTTAGAACCTGTCTTACGGTTGTAGTAGTCTCTTCCTTTCTTGGAGAGACCCCCGCTCTTAGACTTGTGTTCTTTCCGTAGGCTTACGCCTTTTCTCTTTGCCATTTATGTAGTTATTTATTATTGGGGTTGCTCGGCTTTTATACCGAAGTAAATTCTTTTGTTTCTGGTCATCGATTGGGTTGTTTACTCGTGTCCACGCGCCGCCCCCGCCGTTCCAAATGAACAGCAGGTGATTTACAGTTACTTCTTCACCACAGCTTCTAATGTGCTTCGAATAGTGCGAAAGAACTTTAAAAGCGATGAGGAAGCTAAAGTCAGGGTCGAACGCAACGCTGTGCGCAACTTTACTGCCCGTGATACGATTGTAGTCGTCCACCATAATTTTATGGATTTGATACAGCCCGTAAGCATGGCCTCCGTCTCCAACAATAGTTGGGTGACTACCGTACGGAACTTCCCATAGAGGTATGAGCGTAACGAACTCGTGTAGTGATATAACTTTATTTTCATTATTAGCGTTTAACCATAGAGGAGCCAAAGTAAAAGCTAAGCAAAGCAAGCATACCTTGGCGAACCTCTGGTAGAAGAACGAAGCCGTCCACATTGATGTATCCATTTCGAGAGCCAAAGATTAAAGAGAAAATGCCGCCCCCTGACTCTTTTTCGAGAGCCACAGGGACGTTGAGTAATGAGAGTACAAAAGGCGCGACAATAACAGCAAACAAGATGCTCACCGCAATCACGCGTCTTACCCATACGCCTCCACGACCTGCGGCGGCTTCAGCAGACTTGTCAGCCATCTCCTGTTTCTGGAGCATAGCATCTAAGGCTCTGCCTTGAGCCTCCGCTTGAGACGAGATGAGACGCATCAGGAAGCCAGTAATACCGCCTCCCAGCATGGATAATAATTCTATAGACATAGTTTAAAGGACGTTGGAGACCGCTAATCGTTTCTCTACGTTGTCACGGAACGCTGGGTCTGATGAATAACGAGGGTCGCGCATAGCTTCAGTTACCTGAGCCGCTGACCCAAAGGGTTTAACAGAGGAGCCGCTTGTGCCTCCCTGCGAGAGTTCTGGGGGATTGCCTCCCGCAGAAATGAATTGAGCATAGAGACCTTTGACAGCCATCTTAGCCTGCTCTACTGAGCCGCTTTCTACGATGCTGTTAAACCCGTCTAAGTCGCCGTCAGAGAGGTTGTCTGAAGCCCAGTCAGCCATAGCGTTGTAGTTAGCATTGCCTCCTACTTCGTTCTGGATGTCCAAGGCTTGCGCTGTACTCATGCTCTCTTGACCCGCTATGTACGATTCTACGAAACTACGGGGTAGCCCCGCTTTCTCTAGCTCGATAAAGGCTTTATCAGTAAGAGCGCCTGACTCAGCAAACTCTTCTGTAGCGCTTTGTACAGCTGAATTTAGACTAACGCTTGCTTCTTCTTCAGCAGGGGCGTCGTCTTTCTTAGACTTCGACTGCTTTGATGATTGTTTCTTCTGAAGTTCGTTGTAGGCTTTTGCCAAGTCCTCTGGGGACTCAAACTTTTCATCTAGCCACTCTGGGCGTTCCTCTGATTCCTCTTGGATTTCCTCTTGGGGCTCCTCAGTGTTTGACTGAATTGATTGATTACGTTGCTCAGCCGCTTCTTCTTGCATTGCGGCTTGCTTTTCGAGGGAGACATTTTCTTCCTCGGTATGTTCTTGTACTGTTACTGATTGGTAATTAGCCATCTATTTGCTCGCTTGTTGGTTGTTGTTGGGCAAGGGATTGGTCAGACATCGCTTTAATACCAGCGGGGCCTAACTTCTCAGCCATTTGCATTTGTTGTGCTTGCTGAGCCTCCATTGCCATTTCTTCTTCGGACTTAACCAGCCCATCGGTTTTGATACCGAGGGAGATTGCCCTCCGTTTAAAGTATTCTGAAACCTTGACGAACTGTGCGATAGCTTCAGGGCCTACCACTTGGGCGGCTCCAGCTAGGAACAGGTCTAGTTTCTGTAAATCATTGCCACGTCCTAAAGCTTCAACACCTGTAATGATGATGGGCTTAACAACGTCTTTAGGAATCTTAGGTAACTTACCCTTCTTATTCATTACCTCCATTAGACGATTGACCAATGGAAGTTGCATTTCACTGCTTAGAAGAGAGTAGAGACCACCGAGGGCAGACTCTAACTCCATACCTAACATCCGTATCTCTTCAGCGGTAACACGCTCAGCTTGGCGTACAGTTCCACTGGTAAGAAGGAAGGCGTGACCTAGGCGGTCTTTGATTGTGTTGATTGTCTCCTGAGCTACACGGAAGTCGTTAAACTTGTTTACCTGTAGGGTGGTGACGTCTGCCGCATTGCCCTGTGTAATTGCACCGTTGGGACTGTCGGCTAGTGTCTTAGCTCTGGTTGTGCCGTTAGGGTTAACTAGGAATAGAACCTTGGAGGCGGCGGCAGAGCCTTCCACAATAGCTTGTGTGAGGGACTCAAGGGACTGTAGGTCACCGAGGTATTCCTCAACATAACCACGTCCGTAGTCCTCACCGTCAATACGTGTAAAACGCAGAGGGATAAATGGATTCTTGTCTAGACCGTAGAAGCCTTCAGACTTAGGAATAACGTTGCCGTTTATTTCCTGCCAGACTTTCCAGCCCTTATCTTTACGACAGACTGCTGTGTATAATTGTACTTCGTCATCAGAGCCGCCTTCGTTAGCCCCTGCTACTTCTTTCATCTCCTCAGTGAGGCTCATGTAGCTTAGGGTTTCCTTGGTGCAAATGTATAGAACATTACCCATTGGGTCACGCTCAACACAGAAGCGGTCAAGGTGGAACACGCGTACGCCACCATCGTCAGGGACGTATAGTAAAGCGTTACCAGTGATGATGAGTTGCTTAATAGCTTCGTGTAGTGCGGTACGGTATGTACCTCTACTGACTTCCTCCATGAAGGACTCTTCGACCTGCTGTAGAGACTTCTCAATCTCTGTGACTAGCTCAGGTGGAGCGCCTTCTTGTTGTAGTCCATATTCGTCCACTGCGAGACGGAAAAAGGGGGCGTTGGGAGGTAGAAGTGCCAACAGTAATTTTGAAGCGAGGTTGTTTACTCCTCGTGCCCCAACGCCCTGAAAAGGTGTGTCCAATCGGCTATGCGCTCCAAAGCCTTCGTCTGGGCAGACGTATGGAAGGGTGAGTTTTGCTGAGGAGCGAGCGCGGTCTAGGTATTGATGTCGCTTCCCCTCAAGGGAGGTGTATAAGCCTTCAGCAGTTTTAGTTGTCATAAATTATTCGGTATCGTCTTCTGGTTCTGGGAACACTACGGACTCTACGGTTGTAGGTTGTTCAAGTTCATCGAGGTCATAATCAGAAACATCTAAAGCCCACATACCGTCAGCCGTAGGATAAGGTCTAGTCACCCAACGTGTTGTTCCTCCAGTAGTCCAGTATGGGAAGTTACGGTCTTTACCTTCTTCGTCGGCGCGCTCAAGGGCGGCTTCTTCGGATGCGTATATAAGATACATTATGATATTTCGTATTGATTTTTAATGTTAGCTTCGATGGCTGGACGGTTGGCTGACTGGTCAGAGGTGTAGAAAATAATCTCACGGATACGCCCGTTAAAATAACCAGTTGGGCTTACAGTCCTCTGAACACCAATAGCAATTTGGTCTAAGCTTGAACTAGAAGTAAAATCATTTCCGTAGTCGTCAGTTGTAGTAACAACAGTTCCTCCTTTAGCACCTACGCTAGTAGAAGTTTCTCCAGTAGTTAAGGCAAAGGTAAGGCGGTCAGCCCCAGAAACACTAGCCGCTACCGTAACACCTGAAGTAGAATTTCTTGGAACAGCAATAGATGTTCCCGATGACTCAAAAACGGCAAAATATCTGTTGGCGGCTGAACTCCTTGAAAGCGAAGCAGTATATCCATTTGAATCCCTAACACTCGTAGAGAATATTGAAAAAGGACTTTCTAGCCCTGATACCGAAGAGGCAACTAAAAAGTCACCGCCATCAAAATCAAGTCCAGCAATTCCGTTATCAACAACTAAAGCTCCGCTGTTAACAATCTTAGGTTGGCTTCCAGCAGTTGCTTGTTCTGCATCATTTCCGTTACCTGACTGGTCATACCATTTGGATACGAAGCCGTTATTACCTGCTCCAACCCAAGCCTCTAGCGTTCCATTAGCTACCTCTTTGGCTAAGAAAATTCTATCCGTATCGTCACTAGAACGTCTTACTTCAACTACCTTGTTGTTACCGTTTCTGTCGTTGAGGTCACGTAGGCTGTATGCCGCCGCCGCGCCTCCTACAAGTTTACTTAGTAGTGGACGAGATGCGCCCTTACGGTCTGAGGTAATTACTGGGGCTGTGCGGTCTACTGTGACTGTCTCTGTGCCTGCGATGCCAGTAATCGTTATCTTCTGGGGTAAGATAGGCAGAGCCGCCTTCCAAGGTCTGTCGGTGAAACCAGCATTGTTATTAAGGAGATACTGTGGTTCGCTGTCATTTTCGTCTTCAAGTAGATACTCGTATCCGTCTGTCGCATTAAAACTACTAGCGGTAATAGTTCCAGAGCCTCCTTGTTGACTCCAAGTGGCTCCTGCTACAGTGGTTCCTGTATATATACCACTAATGTCAGCGTGTCCTTCAACGGTTACTTGGATTGAGGTAGTGGAGTCTGTAAGAGGGAGGGCGTTAACCGCTCTGCTAATATTCCTTACCCCCGCAAAACGACTACGGTCAGGTATAGTAATCGTTCTGGTGCTTCCATCACCATTAGTAACCGTAATCGTTTTTGAGGGCATAATTTAGTAGTTTATGTTTGCGCCAGAACCAGATGAACCAGTGTTCACGGTAGAGCGGCGCCTTACTGTTAATGCGGACGTTCCGCGCTTTTTGGAAGAACTACGATTCTTAAGGGCTTTATTCTCTACCTTTTTCGCTGTCTTAGTTGGAGGAGGTGGTGCAGGAGGAGGTGGCGCAGGAGGAGGAGCCTTTGGAGCCTTTGGAGCTTTGTATGATTTAGGGGATGAGCACATAGTTAAACCTTGGTTAGGATAGTTTCGTTTTGGATTTTATTTTGTTCTATAAGAAAACGGACTACAGAACGTTGTCCGTAATAAAACATCAGCGCGTTTTGAGCCGAGCCATAATCAAAATCGTCCCGTAAGGGGAAAACTTCTTCTAACTTATTGATAAAATTAGACGAAACAGCAGGAAAAGCATCAATGTTGTCCATATTAGTCCACCTCCTTCTTACGTTCCAGCATACCTAAAGCGATTGAACTGTAACCAATTAGGTCATTGAAGATGTCTGCTACGGTGTCTCCGTTAGTCTCCAAAGAGAGACCTCCGTTACAGAAAGCCTTGAGCCTCTGCATCTTATCGCCCATCCGAAGTGATAGTCCGATGAGTGGGTCTACCCCAAAGTCATCAGCTTCATCGAAGTTAGCGAATGGATTAGAGGTGAAAGAACCACCTGTGTAATCATCATTCTTCTTCTTGGTTAGCTTAGAGATACGCTTGAACTGCTCAGCTTGGAAAGCGAACCACCACTCCTTGTTGTGGGTAGCGTGAGCTTTGACACTCTCTTCTACTTCGTAGCTGATTGTTATGCCGAGCCACTCCGCTAGAGCGTGTTCTGTCTTAGCTCCTTTGGAATACTCCCAGCCCTTCATCATATACATGTGTGATGCGGTTGCGATAATAGAAACAAGGTCAATCATAGCGCACTCACGTACGCACATCTCTCCTACTTCAATGCCTAACTCAGCGGCGTGTGTCCTGCTCAATGCGGCAGGGTTGATAACTTCGAAGCCTTTCTCTTTCCATTTGAAAGAAGTAGCGTCGAAGGCAGGGAAGTTGTAGTCTTCGATGCCTGTCATGGGGCCAGCGATATAAACCGTCTGGTCACTTACATCTATTTTGTAGGGGGTTGCCATAATATAATTTTTCCGTTTTTGAAGTTTTCTGTTCTGAGTATGTAAGCAAGACGAGCGGTGAGGAGTGCGTCCTCTTCTGTCATGTCTTTGCTTTCGTATATTTTAACGACGCCTTCCCAGTCCCAGCCGTGTTTGTCTAAGAGCTTTACAGCGGTCTTAGGCCCAACACCTTTCAGTCCTTGGTAGCCATCGGTTGCATCACCCATTAATGTTTGGATGAGGTGGTTCTTGTTAGCCTCTTCTTTTGTGAGGGTAGTCAGTTCATCACGGAGGAAGTTGTACCAAGTGATGGGTAGTGTAGCGAAGTCCTTGTCACCACTGAGAGCAATGGTAGTCTTAGGAGATTGCGTACACATGATGCCGATGAGGTCATCAGCTTCCATATTGTCCTGCATCATAAACGTGTGACGCTTGCACATCTGTCTATTCAACTCGGCTAAGGCTAAGGGCTTGCGCTTGTTCTTACGGTTACCTTTGTAGGCAGGGAAGAGCTCGTAGCGGAAGTTAGTCTTAGGACTGAAGACTACGAAGTAATCCTCAGTGTCAAACTTCTTACACATAGACTCAATGAAGTCGTCACAATAAGCGAGAGAAGCATTTACGTCCGTGTGTAACGTCCATACTGCGTCCTCCCATTTAGTCTCTACCTCGTTACTGAAGGCGGCTCGGTAGGCAAGCATATCACCATCTAGGAATAATGTTTTCATGTTAGTGTGTTTCTGACCAGTTAGCCCCAACGGAATACTCTCCATCTAACGGGCATTTGAAACCAAGGGTTTTACCTGCCTTGGCGAGTGCATCTACAAAACAACTTCCAAGAGCATCAGCGTCAGCTTGGTCACAACTGAACTGAACTTCGTCGTGGATATTGCCATGTAGTTCGTAGGGTTGAGTTGCCATCTCAGAGAACTCAACGAGTGCCTGCTTCATCACAACTGCACCTGCTGATTGTAACAACAGGTTGAGCGCAGAGTGTGCAGAGCGACACGGTAATTCACGTCCGTCCAGACCAGTAAGTTGGTTTGTCTGTTGTACCTTGTTAGCCACTGCCTCAGAGAGGTGACGGATAGCAGGAGTTTTGGACATGAAAGATTTCTTAAGTTGTTTACCTTGCTTAGACGAACCACCAACAATGGAACCTATCTTGGCGTCGCCTGCTTCGTAAAGGAAGGCGTAGATGAATGTCTTAGCTTGGTCACGGGTCTCTAGACCTGCCGCTTTCTGGTTAGCCGAGTGGATGTCACCTGTGAGTATTTCCTTGGCGTAAGCTCCGCTGTCCCATCCGTGCAAGTAGTGAGCAAGGCAACGTAGTTCTAAGCCAGAGGCGTCAGCACCCACGAGTACCTTACCTTCTGGAGCAGTAAAACAAGACCGACACTCTTTACCATAAGGAGCCCGTCCTGCTGGCACTTGAGCCACGTTAGGTTGTGAGTGTGTACAGCGACCAGAGATAGCACCGTTGGTGTTTACCCGTCCGTGTATACGTCCATCGTTGTATAGCTTAAGCCACGCTTGGTTGCCCTCAGCTACCTGTCCTAGACGTTTGGATACAAGTAGATACTCTAACAGCTTGAGGGCGTTAGGAGTGCCTATCTCTCTCAATACAGGCTCATCAATCTTAGGGCGCTTGCCATCAAATGCGGCGGGCTTCCATCCTTCAGCCATCAACCGCTCGCATATCTGGTCACGGGAGTTAGGGTTAAAGGGAATCTCTTTAGTGCGGTGTGGGCCTTTGATGATTTCTTTAGGCTTCCATCCAGACTCAACAAGCTCCTTCTTTGTCTTTGCTTGTTCTCCGTTAGGAGCTATCCACCAGTGGCTTTTCATTAGCTCTACGCTAGAACCAAAAGACTTAGCGAGGTCATCACCTAGTTCCGCACGGCGAACCATGAGGTCAGAGGTAAGCTTCTCAGCCGCTTTGATGTCGAACGGAAACCCATTCCACTCTTGTCTACGCATAAGCTTAGCGAACTTGTGTTCTAGCGTAAGCATACGGACGTCAGGATTCTTTTTTAGAAAGTGGTCATACAAGCGGTAGGTCACGTAGGTGTCCTGCTTGCAATACTCAATCATCTCTGGAGTACATGTAGTCCAGTCCTCGGTCTCACCGTGGGCGTCCTTGAATACACCTATGCGTTTACCCCAAGCCTTCAGACTATGTGAGCCACAAAGCTCTTTGGGAAACTCTTCGCGTTGATAATCGGTAGCTCGGATGTCAGGGAAGATACAACGAGCCATGACTGCTGTGTCCAAAACCATAGGGTGCTGGAAGCCGTACTTCTTGTACAAGGCTGGGTAGTCAAAGCCGATAGAGTTGTGTCCTACAATGGCGTCATACTTCTGTAGGCGTTGAAGTCCTGTCAGTACGGAGTCGCCAGAGAACGCAATCGTACCTGCGTCGTCGTGTATGGCGATACAATGAACGGTCTCAAGGTCAGACAGCTTTGTCCAATCCTCAATGGCGTTCGTTTCTATATCGAAAAATGCTATGCTATTCATTTGTTGGTATCAGTGTGGTTAGTGGGAGCAGGATGCCCCGTGATGTGTTATTGTCTCCTCCTCTGACGTCCCTCTTTGTTTTCTTGAGGGGCTCAATAAGTTTTTTGAGGTCTACAGTCGGAATGAAGATGATTAGGTTTTCTACAACGAAGCAGTAATAATCCGCTTCGGAACGGTCTACGCCAGAGACTTTACCTCTGGACATATACTCAACAAAAACATTGCCCGTCTTCTTGGCAAGCATATCTTTTTTAATTTCTATTTTCTTTTCAGATAGCAATTCACCAATCTCTTTCTCAGCTATTTGTCCTACTTCAAGGTCGTGTCGAAAGTTTGAGCAATATTTCATATATTAGA
>Ga0181388_1000798_pt1 | contig 10089 bp, 11 predicted proteins | sample 11SPOviralmetaG_FD_130120 | JGI IMG/M metagenome (GOLD analysis project Ga0181388, IMG submission 130120) | Marine viral communities from the oligotrophic San Pedro Time Series (SPOT) site, San Pedro Channel, CA, USA - 11 SPOT_SRF_2010-05-17 | ecosystem: Environmental > Aquatic > Marine > Strait...
AATATTAATTGTTTCAATATTTAGATTAACTTCTTTCTTATTAGTATTTTTTTCAATAACAATTGCTTTAGGCATTATTTGTTGTTGTAGATAATTAAAAATAAGGTTTAAATAGTTTACGTAGATTATATTATTAATAATGAAAATATACATAGATTCTTTCAATTATGATATTAATTTTAAAAAACAATTAGAAAAAAATTGTATTTTAGAATTGCAAAAAAAAGTAATTGAAATATTTAGCGAAAATGGTGTTTATTTTGTAGAAAATGAACGTATTTTTAAAATCAACTATATTGATGGTGAAGTAGAAAATATAAATAATTATTGTAATAATAAATCTATTACAATTGATAGGACTATTGTTAAGAAAGATATGAAAAATGTATATTGTATATCAAATAATCAATATAAAATTAATATTTTGATACAACGATTTAGATTGCGAGAAAAATCACCTTTAATATGTGTAATAGAATATAATTTAGATAATGATAACATACAAGATGTATATTTTCAGTTACACGATAAACACGCTGCATATAGTTCAGCAGATATGAATAATAATTTTTTAAAAGATGATATTCTTTCGTTTATTAATATAGCTAATTAATATTTTATTAATTTAATAGAAAATGCAATTAATATATGATATTTTATGGTTATTAAAAAATATTATATTATAAATAATAATAATTATAATATTTCATTTTATTTTAGAATATTTAAAAGAAAATTATGATTTTGATTTTTTTGAAAATTATTTTAATAAACAAAAAATAATTGATGTATATACAAATACAAATACAAATACAAATACAAATGCTAATTTAACATCTAATTTAAATGAAAATAACAACTCACATAATAAAATTAATATGGACGAAGAATTAAAAAATATAATAAATAAAAAACTTGTTGATAATAATAATAATAATAATAATAATAATAATAATAATAATAATAATAATACTGATACTAATAATTGCACTAGTATTAATGATTTACCTATAGTTAAGTAAAATATTTATATTTATTCATATTTTAAATCACTCTTCCATATATGGTCACAATTGCAACATAAATATACATATTTCATATCAATATTATTATATCTAATATATACAACCTCATTTTTTTTTTTATCATTATTTTCATCAATATTTTTATTTGTAACACAACCATTATTAGGACATTTAATATTATGTATATGAGGTAATGTAGGATCATATTTAGTATATTTATTAACAGATTGAATTATAGAATCATTATCATTTTCACCATTATATTCACTTAAACATAAGAAATTTTTATTTAATATCTCATCTGTGTTTCCACATTTCCGGCAATAAAATTGTAATTCTTCATCAGTATTTTCATTTATTCTCATATAGTACATATTTTCACACACATTACAAAAGTTCATATTATATATAATATAATAATATAATATGTTTTTAATTTCAATTTTTATATTATCTAATTAAATTTTTACTATAAAAATAAATAGGTTTTTATTTTACAATTATTTTATTAATTTCTTCATTTTTAGAAATTTGTACATTTGAACATAGCATTATTTTTTGTATTTCATTGTAATCAACTTTACAGCATAAATTATAAATATTTGTAATAATAATTTCGGTTGAATTGTTTTTTTTTAATTCTTTTATTAAATTAATAAAATAATCCTTATTTTCAATCATTTTTTTTATTATTATATCATTAAAATGAGTATTGTAATTATTATTTATAATATTATTAACTAATTCATAAATATTATATTTAATATTTGTGTAGTTTATAATTTTATTATATTTTTCAAAATCATCGTGTGTTCTTTTTATTCCAGGTTCATGTAGTAATGGATCTTCAGTTAAAATCATACATAAAGTTAATAAAACTGATTTAATTGTTTGACATGATGACCATTTTTCACCATGCCATGTATTTAATATAGAAATACATACTTTTCCATTTCTATATAAATTGGGATGAAAACGTATGTTGTTATATTGATTTATAAATGTTAGTTTTGGTGGATTATATGGATATGTATCTGGGAAATCAAATTTGAATAAATAAAAACCATTTTCATAAGGTGTATTTTTAGGACCAATTATTAAAGCGTGTCCCATAGTTATGTTTTCTTCACAATGTTTATAATATATACCTTGATCTTCTAATCCATCTTTATAAATTGAACGAACATCTTTTAAAAGACGTTTAGCATTATCACGATGTAAACACATTTCACTCATATTAAAAGATATTATAGATCATTACATAATATCTTTTTAATATTAATTTTTTATTTTAATTAAAAAGATAAGTATATAAATTATATTAATGATGAATTTTATTACAGAATTATTTATAAAACACCCTAACGAAAATAATATGACTTATTGTAATCATTTATTACATTCTTTAAATTTATCATTTTACTTTGCTAATGCATCTTTCAAAGCATTTATACATTCAGCATTTCCATTTTTATATGAAACTTCTTCAACCGAATATCTTAATATATTAGATAATATATTAACAAAATCTAAAAAATCATAAATATTATAATAAACAATTAATGATTATTCCACATATATATCCATACCAACTATAAGGAGATAATTAACAAATAATATTATGAATTTAGCACCAATAATAATAACAACTATTATTGCACCACGCAGATTGAGAGATTTAGTGTACGCTGATGTAAATTATAAAAAAGAAACAATTATATCAAAATATAGTTTTGCGTATTTTTAATTTTATTAAGCAAATATATATTATATTTTTTTATGGTAATAAAAATATAATATTAAAAAGATTTTGTTACGATTATCCCGCTATTGAATATATTTGTAATTAAAATAAAAATTGATATAAAAATAATTATTTTATATGTTTATAATATTATTATTATGAATCAAAACTCATTGTTACAAAAATATTTAATATCACACAAACATAGTGATTATAAACAAAAAAAAGGTAACAATGATATTAAACATACTCACACTAGTATTGCGGGGGGATCATATTATATTGATAGCGATGATTTAGAACAATTTTATAAAACATACATGGATGATGTTTTTAAAAAAAAACATATTGGACATCTAACAGAACGACAACTTGAAGAAAATGGACCTATTGCAATAGATTTTGATTTTAGATATAATACTGATGTAAATAAACGTCTTCACACAAAAGATGATATTCAAGATATTATTATTACATATTTGGAAAAATTAAAAGAACATATATTTCATTTTAATGAAAATGAAGATATTCCAATTTATGTATTTGAAAAATCTAATATTAATATTGTAAAAAAAAATGACAATACTATTATTAAAGATGGAATACATATTATTATTGGACTTGCGTGTGATAGAAGAATACAATTATTATTACGCGAGCTTGTTTTAAAAGATATGTCAGATATATTAGAGGAATTACCATTTACAAATAGTATTGAAGATGTTATAGATTTAAGTGTTACTAAAGGTGGTTCTAATTGGCAATTATTTGGCTCGTCTAAACCAGAACACCAAGCTTATGACATAACACATTATTATAATTATTATTTAAATAGCACTGGCGATTTTGAATGTATTGAAGAAGGCGATTTAGATAAATTTAAAAATAATATTGAATATTTCAAAAAAATTTCAGTAAGATATGAAGATAATTTAAAATTAGATTTAAAAGCAAAAATAAAAGAAGATTTAAAAAACGATAATAATGCAAGTAGAGCTGAAATCAGATTAACTTCTTCCAAAGAGAATTGTAATATATCTAATATAACTTCATTGGAACAACTTAAAAAAATAAATGATAGAATTATTGATGTTGATGTAAATATGACAAATAATCAAAAGCTAAAAGAAACTTATAATTATTTAATGATAATAAATGACCCTGTGTATTTTCATGATTATAATGGTTGGATAGAAATTGGTTGGGCATTAAAAAATACAGATGAAAGACTTTTCTTGTCTTGGATGTTGTTCAGCGCAAAATCAGATAAATTCAATATACGAGATATGGATGATTATTATAATATATGGACAGATATGCGATTAGGTGAAAAATGTTTTACATATAAATCTATTATTTATTGGGCAAAATGTTGTTATGCTGGTAAAAAAGATAATGAAAATGAATATTTAAAATTGCAAAAAACTAGTGTTGACCATTTTGTAACTGCCGCAATTAAATCAACTGGAAAAGATTTTGATATTGCTAGTATTTTACATTGTTGTTATAAAGATGAATATTTATTAGCCGACCACAAGAATAATATTTGGTTCAAATATAAAAAAAATAAATTTAATAAAGTTGATGGAACACCTGAAATATTAATGATTATTAGTAAAAATATATATGATTTATTTCAGCAAAAAATGATTGATACTATTAATATTTTACATCATCATCCTTCTAATGAATCATATACTACAAAAATGAATGCACCTGGTGCTACAAGAAAAAATGTAATTTTAACATCAGAAGAGAAAGATTATCAAACTACAGAAGATAAAGTTTGTATTTTAAACAAACTTTGTGGTTTTTGTAAAGATGAAGGTCATAAAGGAGCAATTCTTAAAAGTTGTAAACAATTATTTTATGACCCAGATTTTATTAAAGAATCTGACCAAAATACTCATTTATTATGTTTTGATAATGGTGTTTATGATTTTAAAGAAAAATTATTTAGAAATGGTATTCCTGATGATAAAATAACATTATCTTGTAATTATGATTATATACCAATCCAAGAAGTTAAAACTTCTTATAAAAAAGAAGAAAAAGAGATTAAAGAATTCTTTAAGCAAATATATCCTCTTGAAGAATTAAATACATATATGTGGAATTTATTGAGTTCACTATTAATTGGTGGTAATATGAATCAAGCATTTTATATATTTATTGGTAAAGGTTCAAATGGTAAGTCTATGGTTACTAATTTACTTGAATATGTAATGGGTGATTACTATGGTTCTCTTCCTGCTACATATATTACATCTGAAAGACAGAAAATTGGTTCAACCTCATCGGAAATTGTTGCTTTAAAAGGTGCACGTGTTGCAATTGTAAATGAACCAAGTAAAGGTGCTACACTTAACGATGGTGTAATGAAAGAAATGACTGGTGGAACTGATAAAATGTCGGCTAGAGGACTTTACGAATCAGCTATTACTTTTATTCCACAATTCAAACCTATTGTATGCACTAATTGTTTATATGATATTAAAACTAATGATGGTGGAACTTGGAGAAGACTTCAAAAAATTGACCATTTAGCATATTTTGCAGATACACCTGATACTAGTAAACCTTATCAGTTTAAAAAGGATAAAGTTGTTAGTTCTAAATTTGATAAATGGAAAGGTGTGTTAATGAGTTTACTTGTTGATATTGTAAAAGACACTCAAGGTAAATTTGAACCTTGTGATATGGTTAAAGCCAGTAGTGAACAATATAGAAATCAACAAGACCTTGTATCTGATTTTATGAATTCGCGCATTATAGTGGAACAAGGAAGTAAAATTAGTCGCAAGAAAGAATTACAACAAGAATTTAAAATGTTTATGGAAGATGTACACGGGAAAAAAGCACCAAAAGCTCAGGAATTATATGATGCTATGGATAATAAATATGGAGATTTTAATAAAGGTTGGCATAATATTAGATTAATATATGAAGATGATGATGATAACTAACAATAAAATTTATCTTAAAAATAAAAATTAATTATCAATAATTTTTATTTTTTTACTTTACATGATTATAAACATTATCATAAACATTGAAATTCTTATTAAAATAGTTTCTTATAGAATTTAAATAGTAAATAAAATAGTTAAATGACAAATATGGTAATATTAAAAATACTATTATGTATATAAATTTTTTTTTCATACTTATTTCTGGTTTTAAAATCAACGAAAATGCCATTAATGCCCATAATATAATATATATTATTTCTACTAATCTTATATATCCTAGTCTTTCATGTGAAAGAATACCTTGATAAAAACTTTTACGTTTATTTATATTATCACTTGTACTATGTATATTTACACCACTTTTTTCTCTATTTTCTTTTTCTTCTATTTCACGTTTATTTAAATTATATATATTTTTTTCAAAAAAACGCAATAATTCACTATGTTCATTTTTTAATATTTCTTCTTCTTTATTAACTTTATCATTATATTTTTTTATTAATTCACTATTATCAATTGTAGTACATATTTCTGAACGTTTTAATAAATCATATGTGCTTTTGGTTTCTGATTTTATTATTTCATATCTATTTACATCAGGATAATTTTCGCCAAAATTATTTTTTAAATCGTTTAAGTCAAATGTACCTTGACTTGGGCAGTAAGCACTTTTAAAAGTATTCCATTCTTCTCTTTTATCATCTGTTTCTGCACTAATTTCATCTAAAGCATCTTTATAAAAACTTTTATCTGCTTCAAATTCTATTCTTTTTTCATCTATTAAATCATCATATTCCGCGATTTTTTTATCTTTTCGTGCTTCTTCATCCGCATTCCATTTTTTTTCTAATTCTGCTTGTTTTGCGGCTGCTGCTCTTGCTGTTGCTGCTGCTGCTGCTGCTGCTGCTGCTGCTGCTGCTGCTCTCGCTGCTGCTTTCTCTTTTTTTTTTGCGGCTGCTACTATTTTTTTTGTTTTTTTATTAAAACCTTTGAAATTTTCTTGAAATGGTTGAAATATTGTATATATATATGGATAATTATCACTACTCATTATTATTAATTGAATATATAATTAAATGAGATTTAATTTATCTTCATTAAATTATATTAAATTTTATTTTTTACACACATTTTCCTGAATATCATATGTTGTTCCATAAGGGCAACAATCTGCACCACTACAAGAACCAAACATTGATGAATTTGGTGAACCATTTGGTAAACTATTTGGTGAACTATTATAAATAAATCTTGTATTATTTTTATCACTCTCTTTAAATATAAAGTTATATTTGTTGAAATTATAATTACTTCTTCTTCCAATATCTTGACTTAAATAAATTATATATAATATACCTAATGTTGCAATTAAAAGCATTAGTGATGTTGTTATAAAACTAGGTATTATTTGTAACATTTCAATATAACGTAAAAATAAATATATAATTGTTATTATTGTTAAATATAAAAATATTTTTGCATATGAATTATATTTTAAAGTATAATATTTATTTATTTCTTTTGAACGCCTTGTATTATTAATATCTATTAATAATTTTTCTTTTTTTTGTTCAAAACGATTATCTAAATTATCAATTATACTTCCATAATGTTTTTCTTGTTTTTCACTTAATGACATAATATATATATATATAATTGGATATAATATATATTATTTTTAAAATTATTCATCTGTAATTGTATTTTCTTCACCAACTATACAAATACCTTTTACTCTATCAAAAAACATTTCATCAGGACAACAATCTCCATTTTTACATAAATCTAATACACATTCATTTACTTTATTTTCACTACTAATAACACCATTACTTGTACTAGTTAGTATAGGTTTATCATTTGAAAATTTATATTTATCATAGTCGTAATCATCACGTGTATAATGGTCTTGGAAAGAAATATATGTTGTTATAAATGTTACACCTATTATTATTATTCTTATTATATTTAATATTATACTAGGTATAATTGGTAAAAGTATCTCTATTATTATTATGACATTTAATAATAAAACCATATAAAATAATTTATACATTATCTCTGTTTGGGCTTTATAACTTTTATAATTATTGGTATTTAATTTAACTGATTTAATTGTGTTAGTTTCTAATGGTAACATTATAGTTAATTTTTTCTTTAAATCTGCTTTTTTCAAATTTAAACTTTCTTCATTACTTATAATATTTTCAAATTTAGAACATATTAATCTTGCTTGTGCTTCCTCTCTTTCAGCTTCCTCTCTTTCTCTTCTTTCTGCTTCCTCTCTTTCTCTTCTTTCAGCTTCCTCTCTTTCTCTTCTTTCTGCTTCCTCTCTTTCTCTTCTTTCTCTTCTTTCTGCTTCCTCTCTTTCTCTTCTTTCTCTTCTTTCTCTTTTTCTTCTTCTTCTTCTTCTTCTTTTTCTTCTATTCATAAAACTTTCAGTATAAGTTTCACAATCCTCTTCACAATTTTCAAGACAATAAGTTCTTAATTCACTAATTAATTTTCTTCTTTTTATAACATGTAAATTTAAGTTACGTATAATTTCAGTTGTTTTCTCTTTTGAAGTATTATATTTTTCCAATTCAACATACATTTCTTTTTCTAGTTCTTGCGATTTGACTATATCATTATATATTTCTTCAATACTATTCTCATCATTCATTTTTAATAATATATATATATTATTATATATATTATTCATTGTTTTATTTACTATTAATTATTTTTTTTCAATATCTCTAATCATTTTATTTAATATATTTATTTCATTTAATAAATTTAATTTAAAATTATCTTTATTATATTTACTATTCTCCTCTTTATATTTTTTATAATATTTTACACGATTATTATGTAAATCATCTAATTCATTTATCATTTCTTCAGTTATCATTTCTTCATTTTCATTATCATCACGCACTATTTGATTATTTTTTTCTGGAAGTTTTAATAAAATTGGTTCGGATACTTGTCTTTTTAAAGATTTCATATCTGAAATATAACCTAATGAATTTAGTGTATCATTCACATTTCTTATTTCAGGTGATACTGTTGCTATTACAATTGAAACACTATTATTCAAAAATGTATCCTTTAATATTTTTGTCAAATTACATTGTCTAAAAGGTATATATGATTGACGATGTTTCACAGCACGGATACATTCTTTTAATACCATAATACTTTTATTTATTTTTGCATTTTCCCTCATTTGTTCCTTGCTTGAACATATATTATTTATTGCTTTTTCGCTACCTGCTAAATCTAATATATTTACATAGTTATTATTCAACCATATTTGTATTAATAAATGTGACCTACTTGATTTATCATTTTCACTTGATATTCCTACTATCCTATTTGTTTTTATTTTTTCAATTAATTCTTTTATACTTATGTCATCTAAATATATTTTTTTACAATTTCTCAAATGTATTTTTCCATTTTTATCTTCTAATTGAGTTACTCTTTCATTTAAATTGAATATATCATGACATATATCATTATATATTTGAACACAAGTTACTGATATATTTTTTTCATTTTTTTCTTTTAGAAATTGTAACCATTCATTTAATAAACCTTTTTCATCATTATATCCCATTATTGTATGTGTTTTACCTGAACCTGTTTGTCCATACATAAATAATGTTGTATTTTTTTTACCCGAATATGTTTTTTCTAATAATGGTTTTATATCTTCAAATATATCACTATTCGTATAATCAATATCATATACTTTATCAAATGTATAATTTCTTCTTGTTTTTACTATATTATTTAAAACATCTCTTTTTTGACTTATAACATATATTGTTTTTTCATCTAATTCACTATATACACATCGCTTTTCTAAATTAGATGGTGGTCTTATTCTTGTTAATATATTAAATGTTGAACTCATATAATATATTTAGATTAATCTTTATCAACTATTTATTCATTTTCATTATTTTCATTATTTTCTTTATCAACAATTACTTCCTTTGCTATATTTTTTATTACCTTTTTTGTATTCTTTTCTTGGAAATTTTCCTCGCCTTTTCCAAATCTATTTGTTACCATTGTCATATATTGTTCATGATAAGGACTTTCTTGTTCCCAGCAATTCGGATGTTGATCCAACCATTTTGGAAAGAATTTATCCGCATCACGTTTCACTTTTCTTATTGCGTGTGATACCATTGACTTGTCTTTATCATCTTTTATCCATTTGTCTTCATCTTTTATATATAAAGTTTCACGTTTTATATCACTACAATGAATTGGACGTTTTGTAATATCTAACTCATTTAATCCCTTTGTGATTATATCTGTTAATCCTTTTACTAATCCTTCCTTACCT
>Ga0181388_1000801_pt1 | contig 10074 bp, 6 predicted proteins | sample 11SPOviralmetaG_FD_130120 | JGI IMG/M metagenome (GOLD analysis project Ga0181388, IMG submission 130120) | Marine viral communities from the oligotrophic San Pedro Time Series (SPOT) site, San Pedro Channel, CA, USA - 11 SPOT_SRF_2010-05-17 | ecosystem: Environmental > Aquatic > Marine > Strait...
AGAAGTTAAATATTTAGTAATTGCTGTTACTCCAGCAACTGCTGTTCCTATTACAGGTACAGCTGAAATTGCTGCTATTGTACCATAGGATATAGGAATAAGTTCTGTTACTAAATTAGGTAAGTAAACATGATCAAGATTACCTTCAGGAAAATTAATTACTGTTGAAGATAAGAATATAGATAATTTATCTCCCCCCATATTGTTAATTAAAGGACTATCATATTCTCCTTCATTTTCTCCTTCCTCTACATCTAATAATTCAGCTAATTTTTCTTGGTTGATTTTAAGTGTTGCTTCATCAATAGGTACTTCTGGGGATAGATTAACTTTCATTGATTCTATTACACTACCTAAAGTAATTAAATCTATTTTTATATCAAAACTACCATCAGGATTTGCTTTCCAAGTATAATTAGACACTTTACCGAAAAATCCATCATAGTTTCCTTTATATTGGAGTTGTTTTTGGCTAATTAATCTTAGGATATCTTTTTGAGTATAATTTTTCCCATCAAACCATTCTTTTTCAATTATGGTATAAGGCATATCTTTAATTACCGCCCCTGTTTCTGGGTCAATGCTGTCAATATATTTGTCCCAACCCCATTCTAACATCATTATATAGCCTAATTTTAAATAAGCTAAATCTATTAGATTAAATTGAAAACGATTATATACTTTAATATTTACTGTTGCTTTTGCAATCGATCCTCTATTAATGTTTTCAACTTTTATATCTGTAATTCCTCCCACAGGTTGTAGTCCCTGAGAGTTACCACCTAAGCCACCATACATTTTACCAAGACTATCTTGAAGAAGGTTATTATTTCTAACACCACTTCTACTAGTATATTTTTTCTCCCCCTGGGCGTCAAAGGATTGGATTGTATTAAATAGTACAGTATTTTTAGCTAAGCTGGTACCCTTAAGATTTTGAATTTCATCTTCACTAATGTACCCTCCCTCTTGTTTTGAAATTTCTTCTAATTGGTATAAAGCGCCATCTTCTAAAAAAACACCAGAAGCCATTTTTATCCACGCACTTCTATTATTTAAAAAATTTAAAACTTGGGGAGATCTTGTAATAGAACTACTATTATACCCAGCACCACTAACAGATTGTCTATTATCTATTTGCTTGAGTATAGTTGCATCTATTGGTTCTCCGATTATATTTCCAGCCATAATTAAATTCCATTTAATTTCTCATAAGATAATATTACTCCACCAATATTCCCCGGAATTCTTATCTGTATTCCCACTGGTGGGTATATTGAACCTTGTTCTAGTTGAGGGTTAGCCATTGAAATTGCCCACCATAGTTGTGGGTCACCATAATAAGATTGAGCTAACATATCAAATCTATCAAGGACTTCAGTATAGACATAAATATCATCAAAACTCAAGGGGATATCCGGGTATTTTACTGTTTTTTTATACCTTTTTCCTTCTACTGTACTCTTTGTTAATATCCCTGAATATCTACCCATTTGAATCGTAATTATTACTTCGACTATTTTTTAATGATATAAATTGTTGTGGACCATAACCCACTATATCTCCATCTACATTAGGTCCTTCATTTCCAACATTTTGGAATGTATTAATTTGTTTATTAGGTACAAAGTTTTGAATAGGTTTAAATGAAAAACCTGATACTTTAATTATCATAGGTAATTCTTTTACACTATCATCAGATCTAGTTTCATCAAATCCTTCTGTATTTATATCTCCATCATTTATACTTATTTCCCAAGGTGATTCTTGTGGTACTCCATATTGAATCCCTTGCATTATCCCAGTTTGCTCATAAATGTAACCACCAACTGTTAGTTCTATTAAATTACCCCTCATATATCCAGAATCTGAATAGTCGGGTGCACAAACAGATGCTAAATAATTTAATTTTTTATACATTGGAATTAGTTCTTGTTTTGATTGCGCAGCAACAGTCCAAGATAAATTAACTGTTCGGTCAAACCCCTGGTAGTTATATAAATTTTCTGCTCTTCCCATATATTTTTGGGATGCCCATTCAGCACTATAAGAATCATCCATTGAATCTAAAAAAGCTCTAAAATGAATATAGGTTTTTAAGCTAGGGTCAGAATTATTAATTATACCAATCCTAAATTTACATAAATCATTTACGGGTTTACTATTATCAACTTTACTAGATTGATATAAAGGTAGGGCATTAATTTTATCTAAGGGTGTACCTCTTCCTATTACATAACTCTTTCTTGGAAAATTTAATCCTGGGGATCCTAAATTAACTCTACCATCTAATCTTTGATTAGGGTTTGCATAGTTAAGGGATTGTATAGGAGAATTTGAATCTGTATTACCTCTAAAATCTTCTAATATAGTATTTTTTGCTGATCCAGAGTCTCCAGCTATCATTAATTGATCGTAATCAAGAGTATCTTTTAAACCAGGAACCGTAGAATTGGGTTTAAAAGAACCGGTTTCGAATACATTAGGTGTAAATTTTCTTAAAGCACTTGTATTACTATTTACTTCTTTATATTGATTTTTAATTAAATCTGTACCAGTAATATTTTCGTATACTTTACTTATTGTATTATTAAATATTCTTGCGCCTTGAAAATTTACTGATCTTGGTTTATTAAATACTGAATAATCCTCAAAGGCATTAATACCAAATCCAATCTTTTTAAAATTATTAAAAAATCTATCAGTTTTAGATTTATACCCAGCTAAAAATGGATTATTTACTCCTGTTCTACTTTTTATAGGGACTATTGTTTTTCCTACTCCTAATGTTGACCCAGGACCTCCTGAGTATGAATAAAGATTTGGATCATCATTTAAAACAAAATAACCAGGTGTATCTTCAAATGGATCATTTATTCCATTTTTTATAAAAGAATTTGTAAAAGATAATAATCTACTAGTAGGTTCTCCTTGTGTATTTACTCTTTCATTGTAAGCATCTGTATCCAAGTAAATGGGCATAGATAAAGGTAAATCAGGTCCAAACCCTGTAGATAAAATATTACCCTTAGCAACTTCATTAGTACTTTTAAAAGGGTTAATTCCTTGTTTTAATAAATGTCCCCCTAAAGGGTTTGCTGCTGCTTGTAGTATAGTTGATGTTGGTAAATAAATACCATTATTTAAAGGTAACCTATTAGGATTACTTAACAAATTAACTACAGAACCATCATTTGAAACCGCCATTGGGTTAACAGCTGATCTTGATAAAAGATTCTGTTTTACTGAAAATAAAAGTCCATTTGGAGATTTAAAATCAAACATCATTTGAGTTAACCTAGAAACATCCCTTCCCACAGCTCTGGGTAATAGTGATCCTCCTCTTAAGAGGAAATCAGCATCACCTAGACCCGGGCCGGATCCACTTGGTATAGAAGATTTGACATAAGGTTGGTTACTTGAACCATTATCTATTCTATCACTTCCATACCTTAGGGACTTAAGGTCGGTTCTTAGATTAATTAAGGGCATAGGTTACTGTACGTTACCTGTTGTATCTACTGCTCTTGGTGTTTCAGAAACATAATCAACATACGTTCCTTTTGAGAATGTATTATTTACTGGGATTGCTCCAGATTGTAATGAAGATACAGGTTGTTGACCATTTAATGGAGTCAATACAGATCCTTCAGTTTCTAGTTTTTTAAGTAAAGGCATAATTTTTAATTTTTAATTGTTAAACATTTATTATAAATATTGTAAAAGTATAGTTTATTGAGTAGAATAAGCATATTTCCCAACCGCTGTACCTAATTTATCACCATTCATTTCTATTACAGGATCAGGTCTATTAATTGCTCTTTCTAGTAATTTTTCCATTCGTGAATTATCTTGAGCCATACTTACAGAACCTGCAGGCGATGATACAACATCATCTCCTTTAGGGAATAAATTTGTACCTGCTATAACTGTATCTTTATTATTTAAGGCTATTGCTCCTTCAGGACCAAATAAAGTTCTAGAACCATATCCTGATGTATTTGATCCTGCAGACATTATATCATTACCCTTTGAAACACTATTTAAATATGCTATACCTCCTGCAGCTGCTGCTAATGCCACTATTGTTCCAATACCTAAAGTAGATGCAGATACACCTACTAAAGCTGCTGCTGCAATTGCTGTTTGAACAGCTAATCTAGCTCCTAACATCAAAATAGTACCAGCTTGTGCTGCTTTTTCTGCAATTAAAGTTCCTAAATTTATTTTACCAGCTATTCCTATGGCAGAAGTAATTGCTAATCTTGTTGCGTCATAAGCAGCACTTATTTTATCAACAACTGATTTTTTTAATTTTAATAAATAATCTTGTCTTTGAACAGCAACTGTTGCCCTCATTAATCCCATTTTTGTCCCAAGATAAAGTGCTTCTGCTTTATCTAGAATAGCATCTTTTAATTTTATTGCATTACCTTTAACAAGTGTAACTATATTTTGTCTTTCAATCATAGCTTTCTGACCAGCACTTAATACAGCTCCCCTATCTACTATACTATTTGCTAATTTAACTTTCTTTTTTTGATTTTCAGTAAGTAACCCTAATTTATTTGCTACATTTGTTAATATTTGTTGTCTATAAACATCATTCCCTATAAATTTAATAACTTTCATAACCGCAGCTATACTTCCTAATACTTTTAAGAATCCCATAGATTTAGAAATTAGATTAGCCATAAAACCAACTACTGCTGCTATAGGTTCAACTATAGGAATTAAAGCAGCTGCAACTTGCACACATAGTTCTTTCATTTTTGCTACTGAAGCTGTAAATTGACTTTGTATATTTTCTGCATGGTAGGATTTTGCTAATCTTTCATCCCCTAACTTATTTGCTATTTCATCTTGTGATAAACCTTCTGCTTTTAGTCTATTATAAGCAGCCTGCATATCCGCATCCTTACCTCCTAATTTAGCTAATATTTCTCTGGATTGTAATGATTTTGCTAAATCTTCTCTACTCATTCCTACAGCTTTAGCTAATGCTTCTTGCTGTATTCTATTCATAGCTGTAAATTCAGCCGCGGATCCTGCTTGTTTTGCAATTTCCTCTGCTACGGTTGCTAGATCATTATTTAAAGCTGCTTGTCTAGCTTTTTCTAAATTAATGTTTTTACCCAACAACACTTCAGCTTCCAATTCGGAGGCGATTGATTGTTCAAAATTAAGTAAACCACCCGCTATACCGTCTACATTTGATAATTCCAATCCAAATTGCTTAGCAGTTTGAACTGCTTTGGCTAACTCAATAGGGTTATTAGCCATGCTTAATTGTATACTACTTGATAATTTTGCTACTTCTTGTAAAATTGATTTTTCTGTAATTGCTGTACCATTGGCAGCGTTCATAGCTACAGATTGACCCATTACATTAGCTGCTATTTCCTTTGATGTTTTACCTGTTAGTAAACCAAGTTTAGCAATTTCTCCACTTGTTTCAGCACTTAATCCTAGTTGATGAGTTAACTCCGTTTGAGTTTGCAGCATTTCAGCAGTAAACATTGCATTAGTTCCAAGAGCTGCTGATAATTGTATTTGAGAGTTTGCAATACCTTCAGTAGTAACAAATATATTATTTGAATCTTGTGCAATTTGAGAGAACTGTTGATTCATCCCCGCAGCTTCATGGAAGCTTATCCCTAAGCTTTTTGCAACTTTTTCTGTTGTTTGATCTAAAGATATAAAAGCCTCAACTATAAAACCTATAGCAAGTTCCATTAACCTTGTTGGGGTTACTGTATCTTTTAGATTTAATTGCATTAATTTTGATGCGGTGCCTGATTTATCAAGTTTGTCTAATAGGTTAGCACCTCCTTCTCCAAGTAAAGTAAATAAGGATTTTTGTTTTTGTCTTTCAGTATTTCCAGATTTAAGTGTATCAAGAGTATCTTCTTGTATACCAAATTGAGCATTAAGTTGTTTGGAAATGTCTTCATTTATTTTTACACCATTTGCTGCAAGAATATTTTGTTGGCGTGTAATTGTCTTTTTTCTAGTTGCAATTTTTTCTATTTCTTTTGTAATTTTTGCTTCGACATTAACACCTTTACTTATTTGGTCTTGAAGTTTTGTTATCTCTTTTAAAGAGTTAGCATTTTGTTTTATAGCATTATTAAGGTTTGTAGAAAATTTATTACCCAACTCTTGAGTTTGGGAATCTGCATTTTCTAATTGGTCTGTAACCTCATTTTTTATTTTTTGGCCTATCGAAAGAAATGCATCTTCTAAATACCCTAATTCTTCATTAAGGGCTTTAGCTGCCAATTTTGCTTCTTCGATTTCCTTAAGACTTGCCATTATAATTAGATTTTATTATAAATATGAAAAAAAGCAACTATTTATAGCTGCTTTTACCTTCATATGTTTTAGAAGCTTGTTTAAATTGAGGGGCATTTACTTTACCTTCTGAATTTATTAATGAAGTTTTACCAGCAGACATTTCATTTTTTTCTGCTGCTGCTTTTGCAGTATAAAAATCATTTATTTCTTTAAAAGTAAATTTACGCAACCATATAGGCATATTGTAAATAGTTACATAGTCGTATCCACCTTTACCATGAAATATTATCTCATGAATTTGTTTAAATATATTTAATCTAACTTGAGGCGCTGTCTCCAAAGTCAGGCCAAAAAAAGTTTAGTCCAATAGGGACTGTTACCTCCTCTCCGCTATCTAAAATAACATTAAGATCTACATCAGGTGATGTTTCAACTACGTGTTTTCTAAATGCTCTAGCATCACGTGCTAAAAAATAGGTGTCTACAAATTCTCTAATATCTTTAATTTCAGTTTCTCCATTAACAGAGGTTAATACATACTTTAATCGGGTTGATGATTCTGGGGATGCATTTTTATTTAATTTTTTAAGTCCTTTTAATTCTCTTTCAATTTTAGCTTCATCATGACCCGTTAACAATTTATATGTAATCTTTGTATCACTATGGGGTAGAGTAAAAGCAAATTCATTTTTACCTTCAATCATAGTAGAACTGTCAAATTCTTTATTCTCTAACTCTGAAAGGTCAACTGTTTCTGTTCTTCCGTTAACTGTTGTTTTATAATCAGATCCATATCCTAAAATACGAGTAGCAATTAAAATTGCGTTTTTATCACCCACAATTAGATCTTTTAAATCTATTTTAGAAATAATTACAGATTCTAATAATTTATCAAGTACATTACCTTTTTCAATATATGCTTGGTTTGAAAGAATATCTTCTTCCTTCGCTGTCATATATTTAATTTCTACTTTACCGCTTGATAGGGGATTGTCTTTTGGGTATACTAAACCTTTTGATGGTAGTTCTATTTCTTCTGTTGGGAATTTAAATTCAGCCATAATCTTTATTTGGTTAAAACGTTTTTATCAGTTATACATATGTAAAATACAAAAAAGCTTGACCGAAGCCAAGCTATTTTGCAAATTAGGGGTGAGTAAAATTTTTAGAAATTTAATACACAATAATCTGGTTGTACAGTCATTGTAATTTCTTGAGCAGCATTTTCAGTATCCCAGTTGTAATCTCCAAATGAAGCTTCTGTAATTAAAGCACCTTTAATAATCCATTCTGAAACAATATCACCTACAGGTCCTAGTACATTGATTGTAAGATCTTTCTTATAGAAATCACTATAACCATCTCTACCAGTTACTGATTCATGGTGTAATCTAACCCATTCCATTACGGATTGTGCACCAGATGGAGTGATTGGGTCAAACAATGTAAATTGAATTGTTCCCCAAGTTGTTTTACCTTTTACAAAACGTTGAACGTTAATATGATTTAATGGTACTGTTCCTTGTGATACAGTTACGGCTCCTACACCTTTCATGATGTATGCTGGAAATCCGTCTACAAAAGCTATAAATCTATTCTTTTGTTTTGGCTCGAAAGCTGTGAAAAATATTTCGTTTGGGTTTAATACTGCCATTTTATATGTTTATTTTATTATAAATATTCGGTTTTTTTCTTTTTATGCTGGGAATGTTGCTCCAGTTGGTAACACATTAAAATCAAGTATAATAAATTCAGCTGTTTTAGTTGGTTGTAAGAAAATCTGACCGATTAACTCATTTCTATCTATTACATCCGGTGTATTATTTGTTTCATCCATTACTACTTTAAATGCATACAATCCTTGTCTTTGTTGAACACTTTCTAAATATGGATTTACTTGTGTTAGGAAATTATTTCTTGTAGCAATTGTATTTGCTTCAAATACTAAGTTATCAGCGATTTGAGAAATATAATCTTTAAGTGTAATTAACAATCTACGTACATTTACTCTATCTAAAGCAGTTGCTGCTTTTTGTAGTGTTTTCTGTCCAAATACTACAACTCCTTGTTGTGGGAATGTAGCAATTGGATTAACATTACCCTCATATAAAGTATCTCTGTTTGCTGATGTTAATTTCCTTTCAGCTCTTACTACTGAAATCATTCCACCTCTTGTAATACCTGCTGGTGCAAACCATGGATCACTTGAAGCATCTGTAAATGCATATACTCCAGGAATCATAGTAGAAGCTGGTACATAAACTAATAATCCTGTATTTGGATCAACAGTTTGTAACCAAGGCCAATATGTGGCTGCATAACTAGTATCTAATGATGACGCATTTTGTAATACGGTATTAATTGCTGTATTATAAGGAACTAAATCCATTATATAAATAGCATCTCCTCTTGCAATAGTATTATTTTTTATTAAATTACACGGGTTAGCATAATTTGAATAGTATAAACCTGGTGCTGAGATTACATTATATTGATAATCATCTTGATTAGCTAATAAATTAATAGCATTTGTATAATCTGTTCCAATTAAACCCTGAGTATTTGTTCCATCAATTTTATCATAGAAACGGTTATATGATACTGAGTTAAGATTTGAACCTATTGCTTCATCAAATGAACCTGAGCTTATTATTGGTAAAGATGAAGTAAATTCTGGTTTTGCTACTCCGTTATTTTGGAAATAATGTGGAGTATTAAAATTTACTTGTTTTACTCTTATATAATTAGATATATTAGGGTAATTACCTTCTTCTTGTAAATATGTTCCTGAACCATCTGCTGCTACTACAACATTCGAAGTAATATCACCAATTGCTCTTGAAATATAATTTGGAGAAAATGGATCTAAAGAGATGTTATTAAATGATTCTAATATTACTTTTTGATTATTATTATCATTACCACGTCTAACTAGTAATGAAAATACACCTGAAGCTGTATTTACACTTGTAATTTCCCATCTGATATTATCAGCAGATCCAAGTGCTAATGCGCCACCAGGTAGTTCTGTTGCACCCGTATCTGATCCAGCGGGTGTTGTGTTATTCATTATTACTCCTTCAGAAAGTGTTTCTAATATAAAGGCATTTGCATTTACAATATCTTCGTCAACTAGGGTATGTTGTGCCAATGTGGAGCCAACACCTAATAAATCTACAGCTATTTCAACAACATTACCTGCTACATATCCTGCACCATCTTCTACAATAGAAACAGATGTGATTGAAGAAACTATATTAGCAGCTGTTATTGTTAGTACTATATCTCCTCCAGTTCCAGCACCTCCTAAATTTCCATCTGCTTGTAATGTGCTGCCAGGAATAGTTATAACTGAGTCAACTTGATATCCTGTACTATTTGGGGTTAATAATACAGCGGATACTATTGATCCTCCTGCATCTGTTGTAACTCTAACAGAACCACCTACTGGTCCTGCTGGGGCAACGTTTCCAATTGGAATGTCTGCTGATGTTTGTGTTGCTGCATAAGCTCCAGCATCTGTTCCAGCACCAGTTATTGAAGCTGGTGATGATAAATCTACTAATATTCCGTTTAATTCTGTTACTACAGTAGCTGTTGCTCCAGCACCTGCTACTCCTGTTATTACTACATTATTATAAGTACCAGCCGAATCACCTGTATTTAATCCGCCATTCCAAGGGGTTAAACTTCCTACTAGTCCACCATCTCCTGTTTCAACCTTATTTTGAATAGTTGTTGATAAAGCAGGTGAAAAAGAACCGCTTGTTACTCTTG
>Ga0181388_1000802_pt1 | contig 10072 bp, 18 predicted proteins | sample 11SPOviralmetaG_FD_130120 | JGI IMG/M metagenome (GOLD analysis project Ga0181388, IMG submission 130120) | Marine viral communities from the oligotrophic San Pedro Time Series (SPOT) site, San Pedro Channel, CA, USA - 11 SPOT_SRF_2010-05-17 | ecosystem: Environmental > Aquatic > Marine > Strait...
ATAGATTAATATCATCAACTTTTAATAGCGCTACAAGTTTAAGTTTATATGAGTCATGTCAAGGTTTTGAAAATATAAATAAAAAGATATATTTTTATGGAGTAGCTCACACTGTAGATAGTAATGGAGTAATGTTTACGTTTTTAGTTGGATAAGCCTACTAAAAGATATAATATACCTATTTGGTTATCACAATGGACTTTTGTTGACGGCAATAAAAAAAAGTATGTACTAAATAACTTTATTGTTAAAGGACATAATAAAGGAGAGATTTTTACTAACAAAAAAATTGTTAATAAAGCAGTTAATAAATTAAAAAGAGGTCGTAAGAAAGGTAAAATAGTTCCTGTAAATTTATCACTGATAAGCCAGCATGGATTTGGCGTTAATGATAATTAATAAAATACAAAATGTCTTTAAATGATGAAATCAGGGAGTATCTATTAAACAACCCACACTTAATGCGTAGTAAATACGCAGATACAGCAAAAAAATTTGGTACTAATTACGAACAAATTAGAACTGTAGCCAGAAGGTTAAGAGAAAAAAATCCAGACACAGAACCTAAAGAAAAGGAAGTTATTAGTTTTCAAGAAACTAAAACAGATGCTATTTTAACTGCTGAGAACTGCACTAGAGTAAAGTCTTTAGAGGATTTATTATCTGCTTGTCAAGTTGATCTTGATAATTGGGAGGTGGCTAAATATGATATAGGAACATATGAAGTAACAGGATTTGATAATGATAGAAATCCAGTAACAGTTACCATGTTTAGAACTAAAGCTTTCTTAAAAAGAATAGAGCCTGAACTTAATATAAAACTAGTTAAACAACAACTTATTGAAGATTTACGTAATCTATCTCCAAAAGTTTCAAAAATTAAAAGAAAAAGACCTAACGATAGAAATGATTTGCATTTATTAGAAATCTCAGCTTTTGATTTACATTTAGGTAAGATTGGTATAAAGGGTGATGAGTACAGCATAGAAATAGCCGAGAATCGTCTTTTAAGCGCTATAGAGCACTTATTGTACAGAGCCCAAGGTTACTACATAGATAAGATACTTTTTATTGTAGGACATGATTTATTAAACTCTGATAAAGATTGGCCTATACCAGCAACAACAAGAGGTACACCTCAATTTAATTCAGACTACCATATAGATATGTATAGACAAGCTAGAAAACTTATGATCAAAGCTATTGATATATTGTCTGAAGTAGCTGATGTTCATGTTATGGTAATACCAGGTAATCATGATAGAGAATCTGTAATGCACTTAGGTGATACATTAGAACTTTATTATGATAATAATAAAAATGTAAAAGTAGATAACAGTGATTGTTTAATGAAAGCATTACCTTATGGTAACAACCTTATTATATCTGATCATGGTGATGGACCTAAAACAGCAAACCTTCCAGGAATTATAGCACAAAGGTTTAAAAACTTATGGAGTGATACTGTATATGTAGAAGTACATAGAGGACACTTTCATACTAATAAAGCCATGAAGCTGCAAGCCATAGAAGAACTTAACGGTATAACTGTTAGAAATCTTTCATCTATGTCTGCAACTGATTATTGGCATGATAGTAAAGGTTTTATCGGTAATATAAAAAAGGCACAAGCTTTTATATACAGTAGACAAAACGGTTTACAAGGTATACTAAACTATAACGTTAGCGTTTAGTAAGATCTTCTTCTAGAATTTTAATAAGTACATTCTTATTATGTAGAGGTCTTGCATTTTTACCCTTATGTTTATTAAAGGCATAATATTCAGAAGGATTATATATTTGTTTAACTTCTCTAATAAGTCCTTTCTTATTAAATTTTACAATCCATCTAATGTTATCATCTTGATCAGTAGATTTTAAATGTTTTAAGAATCCCATTACTTTTCTATTTTGGCTATAATCTGAGTTTCATAAAATAAGAAATATTCTTCTTCTTCATAAGTTACTGGAGTTATTCCCATAGGATCAAATATAACGTAATCACCTACGTTTAATTCTTCTACTTTTTCACCTACAGATACCACCATACCTCTGTCAGGTATATCAGGTAATATCTCAGTTAATATAATTCCTGATTCTGTTGTTTCTTTTGCTTTGTCTGGATTAATTATAACCCTAGCACCTACTGCTTTTATCATAGTGTAAATTTTTTGTGGGTATTACCCGTTATTAAACATAAATAGTCTTGCTCTGTAGTATAGACTCTTCTTCTGCAGCTAGGGCCGTGAAACCCTAGTGTATGCAGAATGTATTTTATTTTATTTCTTAGCTTGGCCATATTACAATTATATTAAACATACCATGTTTTGTATACTTTAGTACCATTAGACGTGGTACATACGAGCTCTTTCTTTTTTATTTCCTTTTCTTTTAACTTGCTCTTGTCCCAGTATTTTGGATTTTTGCTGTTTAGTTTCCTCTTTTTTGGCATACTCTTCTAAGTTTTTTATTAATTTATTATTTTGTAATTCTAGGTTAAATTTATATGCATATATAAATAAACTAGTAGTTGCTAATATAACTATTATTAATGTAAATATTCCCATTTTAAAATATGTATCTAATTTTATTCCATGGTATTACTTTACCATGTAGTTCTTTAAATTGATTTATATACTCTCGTTTAAGCTTGTAATTATATCTAATGTTTTCACAACCATACTGGGATGTTTTAGTTTCCTGTATATTAGGAGTCCATATATCTACTTCTGTTTGTGGATGATTTTTTAAGTTTAGCGTATGTCTTTCAAAGTTATGAGTTAAAAATATACACTCTGAAAATACCTGCTCTTTATGCTCTACGTAATCATTCATCATGCTAAAAAGCTTAAAGTAATCGTTTAACCATCCTTCGTATACTATAATAGGGCTATAGTTTACATGAACGTCATACCCTGCTTCTATAAAAGCATCAATAGCTTTAATTCTGTCTATTATTTTAGATGTATTAGGTTCGTGTATATCAGCTTTGCGCTGTGGCATTAAGCTAAATCTGATACGTATTTTACATTCAGGATCAAATTCAATTAAATCTGGATTAACATACTTAGTTGCAAAACTACCCATAATATCAGGATGATTTTTAAAGAATGTAAATATTTTTTTCCACTCATGATGTTTAGCATGAAGAGCAAAATCTTCATTACAACTTATATCATATGTTATATATTTTTCATGTGTTTGATTTGGCTTGTCAACTACTGCAAATGCAGCATGACTATTAATTTCAGTCAAAATATCTTCAGTATTTGTAGCTACAGACAACCCTCTAGGCTTATGGCGCTTCATATAACAATAAGAACAGTTATACAAACAGCCATAACCAAAGCTAGGGGATATAAAATCTGTAGACCTACCTGAAGGTCGTATTTTAAATGTTTTTCTGTTAACTTTTTTGATCATCTATTTTTTCTAATTCAAATTCTAAATGCGCTATTGCTTTCTTTAAACAATCAACAGGAGTGTCGTGTTTATGGTATGCGCGTAAAATGTAAGTTGTAGCAGTAGCAAGGTGATAAGGTAAATCAAAATTATCACAAACTTTTCTTGCTTCATATCCATTTCTACCCCTGTAGTAATCTGGAACTCTATTGTCTTTTAATCCTAACTCTTCTTTAGACATTTGCATCTTAGGATTTATATTTCTCGTAAAGTCCATATTTCTATCAAATTCATAATAATATTTATTGTGTTTACCCATTAGTCTAATTTTGTTTTAAAGTGATCAATTATTTTATTCATTTGTCTTTTGTAGAATAAATCAAAATCCACATATTCCATTTCACCACTATCACCATTCATAGTTTTAGGTTGTGTTTTCTCCCATAGTTTATATAATACACCTCTCATTCTTTGACTAGGCGTCTTTTCACTAAACTCTGCGTTTGTTGTAGCTTTTTCAACTGCATCTATCTGATCTTGATTGATAGTGTTTGTTGATATTAATACGTAACCAGGCTTCTTAATTAAACCAAATAAGTTTACCATTGTTTCGTTAGACAGTTCAGGAGTTCCTAAATATACTCTTAAACTGCCGTCTGCTAAGGTACTAACTTTATCAATACCTCCTTCAAATACTACTGAATTTTTCATTTTTTATCTTTTAATTGTTTTGCAATGTTTTCTGCATTCTTATCATATACTATTAGGTATATAGGATCTGATTTAACAACTTTATTTTTTTCTAAAGTTCCTTTACAGCCATATATACAATTTTTAATAGTAAAATTTTCTGTAATACTATCTACTATTTTCTGCGTTTCATCATTTACTGATGTAATTTTATCAGAGCATATTATATAAGCTATTCTTACCTTTTCTTTATTTTTAATAACTTGATATGCAGATACATATTCATTAGTTTCTTTTAAAATATTGTCTGTTTGTTCCCATTCTTTTAATGTTTCAAAGAAATGTTTTTTAGTTATAGGGTCTAAAGTAGGCAGTATAGAGTATCCTGTAAGATATATAGCGTCTATATCAAAGTCTTTGTTGTATCTGTATTCATTACAACCGTCAGGTCTGTAGTATATCTTGTCATAGACAAAGTCTTTTTCTTTATACTTATACTTTACAAATATTTCTCCTTGTAATTCAGAATGTTTAGATGGTCTACAAATAAGATATACAGAATGCACGTTACCTCCATGCATCCTGATATATCCTGTATTGTATTCCGTCATTTCAAAATCTCCAAACTCTTTTCTTATATTAGTTGGGATAAGTTTAAATAAATATTTTATAAACTTTTGTTTGAATTGTGGATTCATTATAATATATTTTCATTCATTATATGTATACTTCTTTCTGATTTCTTATCTAGATAATCAAATCCTTGACTAGGCCAATAGTCATTATCAGTACAGTATTTATAAATTTCTAAATCTCTATTATATAATTCTCTACCTTTGTCTAGCAAGTCATCACCTATTTGTATAATGTTAATACTAAATGGTGGGCTTTTTTCTATTGCTACAATATAGAACTCATGAGCCTTTACAGCATCCATGTAGAATGCAGCTTGCTTATAATACTTAAACTTCCTTACAGAGCTCGCAAATCCGTAATAAGAGCTATCTTGTGTTGTTTTTAAATCTACTATAATATTAGCATCTTTATTATATACATCAAGCATACCTCTGCACTTAACATCATGCTCTTCGTTTTCCCATACTATAATTTGCTCCTTGAGACCATTAGTTAACATAAGCTTAGCATCGTTATCTCTCATTAGTTTTTCTGTCATTTGTTCTATTAAATGATAGTCTTGTTCTGATATTACAGTTTTAAGTAAATTTGATTTAACAAATTCTGCATAGTCAGCCTTTCCCTGTTTGGTTCTTTTATCAAATTTAGGAGATACAGCGTAATGCTTATTAAACTCTTCTGGTTGTAATACATTCATGTGTAATGCAGATCCAAATTTCATTGCTGGTGTAGACGGCTGTGGATTGTCTAATGCAAATCTAAAATATTCTGGTGATTTACCAGTAAGGTTGCTCAACATACTGTTAGATACATATTCAGTATCTTGGTAGTAGTTGTGATGTGATAGGTTGTGATTTTTTATTAATTTCATTTTTTTTGTTATAATACATAAAAGCCCTCCCGAAAGAGGGCCTCTATGCAATTAAAAACAAACTAAGAAAGTTCTACAAAGTAGTTGCTACTAATTTGCCCCCTGTTCTTTCTTAGGTTTGTCTTCTTTTTTGTAAAACTCTTCTGCACTAATTCCTTCTTTTCTTTTTTCTGCATCATCTAAATGTTGCTTGTCTAACTCTACCATTCTTTTTAGAATATTTTCAGCTTCTGGTATGTTTAAGCAATACTCATTTAATGCATCCCTAAATCCATTTAAATCATGGACTTCAGCTCCATTATAATCTTTGTGTGCCCAAGTTAATAATGCAACTTCGTGAGAGTGTAATGCTTCTGACAAAGCTTGTAAGGTTTTATTTATATCTTCCTCTACTTTGTACTTTTTCCCCATAATGTTAATTTCTACTTTTTTATTTTTCTTCGCCATGTAATTCTTCTTTTAGTTTTTTTACTTTTAATTTTAATTTATCGTTACTTTCTATTAATATGTCTACTAAAGCTCTATTTCTTTCAATTTCTGATAAAATAGGAGATCTGTAAAATTCTATTAAATTTTCTCTATGTTCCATTAAACATTCGTCAGCCCAATCATAATATCTTTGTATGTGAGGATATACTTTTATAAAGTTGTCTATACTCTTTACAGAATGTATTATAGTTGCATGGTTTTTATCTAAAGAATTAGCAATTTTATGCAAAGTCATACCTACTGACTTTCTTAAAGTGTACATTAACACCATTCGTTTTTCTACTAATTCTCTTTTTCTAGATTTTGAGTATAACTCATCTAGTGTCATATCTACTTTTTTACAGTAGTCTTCGTAAAAATTTCTTAACGCTTCATTGTTTTTCATAATACTTTTATTTTTACTCCAGATTTTTCTTTGTCGTATTTATACTCCCCAAAACTAGGGATAATACAATCACAGTTGTCATCTTGAATATAATCATATTTTACCATTAAGTCCTGAACTGTTTGACAAGGATTTATATAATCAAATTTTCTTCTACTATTTCTTATAAATGTAAATTCTATTTTATATGGTATTTCCTTGCCTTTTACTAGTTCTTCAAATTTGTTTTTGTTATTAACCCAATCCTCTTTTGTGTTTTTTATGTAATTCATAACTGTTTTAGAGTGGATTAAATACTTCCCTGTCCATCGTTTTCCGTTCTTACTAGATGGGACATTACCTGCTATAAATATCTCTGCCATATTGCAAAGATAATAATAAATTTGAGAGTTTCGCCCATTAGGAATTTGGCGCACTTAAATCTTAAAAGTTTAACCTGTCTAGCAGGACACTTACCTGATCCTAGGGGTCTGTTATCTCTCTCATTTATATTTATTTAGAAGGGCATGTCATCATCAGCTGCAGTAGCACTCATAGAGCTATTTGCATTTGACCATTCAGAATGCTTCATGCTAAACTCAGACATTTGCTCATCAGTTAGAGTCTGGTTCATGTCATTGTTATATGTACATTTTCCTCCTGACTTAGCAGACCATCTATACTTAGTAGCAGTTCTAATTACAGGCTCCTGATTATCTCTGTTTTTACTAATGTATTCTTCTGATATAAACGTAACCATTAAGCTATTGCCTATAGCATCATTCATAGCGTTACTGTCATCGCTAAAATCCTTTACCCCTGCATTAACAAGAAAGTCTTTAATTTGTTTAGATTTCCATTCTTGTGTAGATTGCTTGTCAGTTGCTTTTACCACCCAAAATCTACATCTACCAACTTTACCGTTACTTGTTACGGCATATTGTATAAATGGAGACCCTTTGTAGTCTTCTAATTGTTCCGATGTAGTTAATCCTGTGATTTTACATTCGTGTGCTCCAGGTGTAATGTATTCTACTTTTTCACCTACAGCTCTTTTTGTTGTTGTTGCGTTTAAATTAAACGGTAATGCACTCATTATTTATTGTTTTTAATTTTCCAGTTAATATACTTAGTTAATGTATCTCCATCAAAGATAATCTTATCTTTCTCAGGAGCATATGGATAGTCTTTGCCTTTCCATTGTTTTGTAGTTAAAGTTTGTATTGGTAGTCTATACAAGAACCTACCTATACCCCACGATACACATGCACGTTTAAATGCATCTGATACATGACCTTTATCTTTTTCTACTTTAGATTCTGATCCTGTGTCTGATTTCCACACCCATTGATGATATGCAACTTCAGACTCATTATCTTTTGAATCACAACAAATACCTACTTTGCAAAATAGCAAACCATTTTCTTCATAGAATATACTTTGCCAGTTCTCTGGACCCACTACTTTATCTAGTATATCCATGCAGTCTCTAGCATCTATATAAGCTACGCAGGTTGTTTTTCCATACTTAGTAGATTGTACACGCCACTTATATGGTATTTCTTTGCTTAAATCGTTTAAATTCATTTTCTTTGTTTTAATTTATCTTTTCTCATTCTATTTGCAGCAGACGCAGCCACTACAAACTTTACAAATCTTCTTATCATAACAGGCTTACCTCTTAATATTAATGTTACAGCTATCTCTTTAAATGTTAATAGTAATACCTGTCTGACAAGTTTTTTATCAATACCTAAGTCGTGTGCTATTTCTGAAACTATAGCTCGTATTGTAGTTTTTTCTTTATTTTTACCATTCATATACTGGCAAATATAAGTATTTAATCTTTATCTCCAAACAATTGAACAGCTAAATACATTGGAAGTACAATAATACCCGCTACAATCAATGAAAATAATACAGGGCCAACAACAAAAACTGTTGTCGCAATAAGCGTTACAGCTGTCATTGGGTATTTACCTATAAGGCTATATTTTTTCATAATCTGTAAATTTAGTTATTTCACTTTTAAAAGTTAGAGTCACCTCCCCGACACCTATATTCCTGCCTTTAGCAAATATAATATTAGCAGTTCCTTGACTTTTTTCTCCATTATCATTAAATTCTATTCCATAATACTCAGGACGATATATAAGCATTACTACATCAGCAGCTTGTTCTATCTCGCCTGATTCTCTAAGATCAGATAATGTTGGTTTGCTATTGTTACGATTACCAACACCTCTATTTAATTGACTTAGTGCTATTACAGTGATATTTAACTCTTTAGCTAGATTTTTAAGAGTTCTAGCTACTTGACTTACTTCTTGTTCTCTAGTTCCAGACTTACTTTTACAACTAACTAACTGTAAGTAGTCTATCATAACAAGCTTAACATTTTTATTTTTTACATATTCTTTAATCCTATGTACTAAATAATTTAATGATGTTATATTACCCTCGTCAATATGTAATGGAGTTTCTTGTATCGCATAAATTGACTCATGTATTTTTTTAAGCTCATCATCATTTAACGTGCCGTTAGTAATATATCTATTGCTAATACCAGAATCCATAGAAGCAAGTCTTCTGAGTAATTGCAAAGCACTCATTTCGTAAGAAAAGACAACAGTAGGAGTGTTAGTGTATAAAGCAGCATTATAAGCTAAGGCAAGCGCAAAACTAGTTTTACCCATTGATGATGCCCCACCTACAATAATCAAATCTGTTTCTTGCCAACCACCAGTAAACCTATCTATAGCTTGAAATCCAGAAGCAATTCCTAACAACCCATCACTATTCATTCTTACTTGTATGTCATCTAGGAAGTCTTTAATCTGAGAACTGATATCTCCTAAGACTTCTGGCTTACCTATTTGTAGCTTTGACATTTCTGTAGTTAAGTTACCGACTATAAGCTCTAACTCGTCTCTATTGCTTAGTTGATTATGAACATCATGCACTATACCAGTAAGTGTACGTTTCTGAAATTCTTCTGTCAATACGCCTATACAAGTAATTACCTCCATAAAATCAAAAGCTTTGTCTGTCATATTTGATAATCCTAATACAATGTTTTCTCCTTTGATTAATTTAGAAACTGTTAGTATATCTATGGTTTTACTTTTGCTATGCAAGTTTATAATAGCATGGTATGTAGACTTATTAAAATCATACTCAAACAAATCTTCATGCAATAGCATACTATATTTGTCTATTAATTCTGGCTTAACTATAAGTTTACCCAGTAATGTTTCTTCTATTTCATTGTTATCCATAATTTTAAATTTTAGCTAACAAATATATAATTATTCGCCATACTTACGCTTGGCATCAGCTTTTTCTTCAAGATAATTTTCTTCCATTCTTGCATCGTATTCATATTTTTCTTCAAGATCTTCAGTCCAATTTCCGCATTCATTACATATGTAACCTGTAGCTTCTGCATGTCTCTTGCAAGACGAACATATATCTGAATTAGAATATATCTCTACGCTACAACAATCTGATATCCAACTGTCTTCATAACTGCTTCCACAGCAGGTAGTAACTTCATCACTCATAATTATTATCTTTTTTAAATTCTTGAATAGCAATTTCTTTAGAGGCACATATAGAAT
>Ga0181388_1000804_pt1 | contig 10035 bp, 7 predicted proteins | sample 11SPOviralmetaG_FD_130120 | JGI IMG/M metagenome (GOLD analysis project Ga0181388, IMG submission 130120) | Marine viral communities from the oligotrophic San Pedro Time Series (SPOT) site, San Pedro Channel, CA, USA - 11 SPOT_SRF_2010-05-17 | ecosystem: Environmental > Aquatic > Marine > Strait...
AGAGCGCTGGAATCAATCCAGGAGACATAATAGGGTTTACACCAGGTAGCGAATGGGAATTTGTTATAGACAATCAAATTATGTATTGTATGAAATCAAATGATATTGTTATAAAGTATGAATTCGATAGAAACGAAGAAGAGTATAATAGCCGCTGGGCGAGAAGCAATTAAAGAATTAGTAAAGGTAGCAAAAGAAAAGATCGTTGACTCAGAAGAAGACATTTCAGCTGACAGACTTAAAAACGCTGCCGCTACTAAAAAGCTTTGTATATTAGACGCTTTTGAAATATTAAATAGAATACAGGAAGAAGAGGGTATGATTGCGGAAGCAGTTAAAGATTCTGATAAACCTGCATTCAAAGGTTTTGCGGAAGGGAGATCTAAGTAATGGCTTATGAGCAGGAATTATATAGTATAGTCAAAGACTATATTAGGCCGCAAGCAATTAAGAAAAAAAATCGCTACGCTAAATGGGATTACGGTTATGACAAAGAGCACGATGTTGTTGTTATAAGCAAGACCGGTAAAATAGGGGATATATATCTAATCAGCGGAGTGCACATTGCATTACCGCTATTACAGGATAAACCTGATAAAGGTGAAAACAAGTGGAAAGCTAATGAGTATCCAAAAGAATTAAGTAAAATAAAAAGCGAGGCTGATTGGGTTAAATACCCTAATGCTTTCAAAGAAAAATGGTATGGGTATATTGACGGGGAGTTTAACAGGCGTGAAGAAGGTTTTTGGTTTTATAACAAAGACAAGCCTACTTATATTACTGGTACTCACTACATGTACTTGCAGTGGTCCAAGATTGACGTTGGGCAACCAGACTTTCGAGAATCAAACAGATTATTCTATTTATTCTGGGAAGCTTGCAAGGCAGACAGTAGATGTTACGGCATGTGCTACCTTAAGAACAGGCGATCAGGATTTTCTTTCATGGCTTCCGGCGAGACCGTTAACCAAGCAACAATATCTTCGGATGCTCGATTTGGTATACTGTCCAAATCTGGACCCGACGCAAAGAAAATGTTTACAGATAAAGTTGTACCAATATCGGTTAACTATCCATTCTTCTTTAAACCAATACAGGACGGAATGGACCGACCAAAAACAGAACTCGCATACAGGGTACCCGCTTCAAAGTTCACCAGAAGGAAGCTCGATTCAAATGCCAAGCCAGAAGAAATTGTTGGTCTCGACACCACGGTCGACTGGAAAAACACAGGAGACAACTCGTACGATGGGGAAAAACTAAAGCTATTAGTACACGATGAAAGCGGTAAGTGGGAAAGGCCTACTAATATACTTAACAATTGGCGAGTAACTAAAACTTGTTTGAGATTAGGTAGTCGCGTTATTGGTAAGTGCATGATGGGGTCAACATCAAACGCTTTAGACAAAGGCGGTAAAAACTTTAAAAAATTATACGATAGTTCTGACGTAGCAAATAGGAACAAGAATGGTCAAACAAAAAGCGGCTTATATAAACTGTTCATACCGATGGAGTGGAACTATGAAGGCTTCATAGATCAATACGGTTGGCCGGTATTTGAAACACCGAAGAAAGAAATTACAGGGCCTCAAGGCGATGTAATAGAAGAAGGTGTTATTAATCATTGGGAAAATGAAGTAGAGGGTTTAAAAGATGACGCAGACGCACTAAACGAGTATTACCGTCAATTCCCAAGAACAGAACAACACGCATTCAGAGATGAATCAAAGCAATCTATATTTAACTTAACAAAAATCTATCAACAGATAGATTACAACGAAGAGTTAAAAAACAGCACGATGGTTACACAGGGTAACTTTCAATGGAAAAATGGTATTAAAGATACTGAGGTTATGTTCTACCCCAATAAAGACGGTAGGTTTTATATAACTTGGGTACCAAACCAAGAACAACAAAATCATATAATAATAAAAAATGGTATCAAATATCCTGGAAACGAGCATATTGGGGCTTTTGGTTGTGACAGTTATGATATTAGTGGCGTTGTGGGCGGTGGAGGTTCTAACGGAGCACTTCACGGATTAACAAAGTTTTCAATGTCCGATGCTCCCCCTAATCATTTTTTCTTAGAGTATATTGCAAGACCCTCAACGGCCGAAATGTTTTTTGAAGATGTATTGATGGCTATGGTTTTCTACGGTATGCCTATACTTGCTGAGAATAACAAACCGCGATTACTTTATTATATAAAGAGAAGAGGTTATAGAGGCTTTAGCATTAATAGACCAGACAGAACATATAATAAGTTATCAGTAGCGGAAAGAGAAGTAGGTGGGATACCTAATTCAAGTGAGGATATAAAACAAGCGCATGCATCCGCTATTGAAACATATATAGAGGATTTTGTAGGAGAGAAGGTAGATGGCTATGGTGATGTTTATTTACAAAGAACATTGCAGGACTGGGCTAGGTTTGATATAAATAACAGAACAAAGCATGATGCATCTATAAGCTCAGGCTTGGCTTTAATGGCTTGTAATAAACATAGGTATACGCCGAAGTCTACTATAGAAAGAAAAGTTTATTCTTTAGGATTTAAAAAATACAATAACGAGGGAACTACTTCAAAAATAATATAATAAATGAATGTAAGTACGAATACTAATAGCCCATTTCCTGACCAGGTAGTTAGCGATGCTGAAAAAGCTACGCTAGAATATGGATTGCAGGTATCAAGAGCTATTGAGCAGGAGTGGTTTAACTATGGCGGTGCCGGGTCGAACAGGTATGCTGCTAACTGGAATAACTTTCATAACCTTCGGTTATATGCTAGAGGAGAACAAAGTGTACAGAAGTACAAAGATGAATTAGCCATTAATGGTGATTTGTCTTATCTTAATTTAGACTGGAAGCCAGTTCCGATACTTTCAAAGTTTTCAAATATTGTTGCTAATGGTATTACACAGAAACAATACGATATAACCTCGTATTCACAAGACCCTGAATCATTAAAGAAAAGAACAGATTACGCGAACAACATATTGTTCGACATGAATACGCAGAAGGAACAAGCGATGGCTTCTGAAATGGTTGGCGTATCATTTAAGAAATCTGTAATACCAAATACTGAGCTACCAGAATCAATGGAAGAACGGGATTTGCACATGCAGCTTAAGTACAAGCCAGCTATAGAAATAGCAGAAGAAGAGGCTATTAATACGGTGCTAGCTACAAACGAATACCACTTGATTAGAGCTAGGGTTAATCAAGATCTTGTTAATATAGGCATAGGTATGACTAAAACGTCATTCAATCCAGCGGAAGGTATTGTGGTCGATTATGTAGATCCTGCTTATTGCGTATGGTCATATACAGAGGACCCGAACTTTGACGATATATATTATGTAGGTGAAGTTAAATCTATAACAATACCAGAGCTTAAAAAAGAATTCCCTAATATATCTAATGAAGAATTAGAGCGTATACAGAAGTCGCCTGGTAATCGTAGGCTAATAAGAGGGTTTGAAAATTACGACTACAATACAGTACAAGTATTATACTTTGAATACAAGACCTATACGGATCAAGTATTTAAAATAAAGAAAACAGATAACGGCTTAGAAAAAGCTATTGAAAAAACCGATCAGTTTAATCCTCCGGCAAATGATAATTTTGACAGAGTATCGAGATCAATAGAGGTATTATACGAGGGGGCTAAAGTAGTTGGCACTGACCTTATGCTTAAATGGGAATTGTCTGAGAATATGACAAGACCGCTAGCTGATACTACAAGAGTTGAAATGAGTTACTCTATAGCAGCGCCTAGAATGTATAAAGGAGTTATACAGTCGCTTATAAGCAAATGTATTGGATTTGCCGATGTTATACAATTGACGCATTTAAAAATTCAACAGGTGCTATCTAGAATGGTTCCTGATGGCGTATTCTTAGATGTTGATGGCTTAGCCGAGGTTGATTTAGGTAACGGCACAAATTATAATCCTCAGGAAGCATTGAATATGTATTTCCAAACAGGTTCTGTTGTTGGTAGATCGATGACGCAGGAAGGAGACATGAACAGAGGCAAGGTACCTATACAAGAGCTATCTAGCTCATCGGGAATAGGTAAGATACAATCATTAATCACTGCATATAATTACAACATGCAAATGATTAGAGATGTAACCGGTTTAAATGAAGCCCGTGATGGCAGTATGCCTGATGCTAATGCTTTAGTAGGGTTGCAGAAGATGGCGGCCAATACGTCTAACACAGCTACGAAGCATCTACAAGATGCTAGCATACAATTAACGCTAAGCACTTGCGAAAACATATCGTTAAAAATAAGTGATGTATTAAATTTCCCTCTTACTAAAAATTCTTTAATGAATAGCGTATCTACGTTTAATGTAGAAACATTGAAGGAAATAGAAAACCTTAACTTACACGACTTTGGTATATTTTTAGAAATGGAACCAGACGATGAAGAAAAAGCCGAGCTTCAAAAGAATATACAAATTGCTTTGCAAACAAAAGAAATCGATATTGAAGATTCAATAGATATTAGTCAGATTAAAAACCTTAAGTTAGCAAATGAAATGCTAAAGCTCAAGCGTAGAAAGAAACGAGAGAGAGAACAGGCATTAGTTCAGCAAAACATACAGGCGCAAGCGCAAGCAAATGCTGAGTCGGCGGAAAAAGCGGCAATGGCTGAGGTTCAAAAGCAACAAGCACTAACAGCTGAAAAAGTTGCAATAGAACAGGCTAAATCAAACTTTGAAATGCAAAGAATGCAAACCGAAGCACAGATTAAAAAAGAATTAATGGCCACAGAGTTTCAATACAACTTGCAGCTTGCACAAATGAAAGCCCAAGAAACAAAGGCTAAAGATGCACAAATAGAAGATCGCAAGGATAAAAGAATCGAGAAAGAAGGGTCACAGCAAAGTCAGCTAATAGAGCAAAGACAAACGCAGGGATTGCCTAAAGATTTTGAATCAGCTGGTAATGACAATTTAGGTGGATTTGATTTATCTCAATTTAACCCCCAATAAGTACGTATTTAATAATTATATAATATCATATCATGAACGAAAAAACAGAAGGATCTTTTAAGATCAAATCCAAACCTAAGCTAACAGACGAGCAATTAGCTGCCAAGAACAAAGAGCCGCTAATAGATGTCCCAAGCAATGTAACAAAAGTAATAATTCCTAAAGAAAACAAAAATGAAGTACAAGAGCCAACCAGCAATGAAGAAACAGTCGAAGCAGTTGAAGCCGACGAGCCAGTTATCAAAGAAATCACCGAAGAAAGTGATCCGCAAAAAGAAGTAACGCAGCCGGAACCCGTATTAGCGCAACCTGAATTGCCAGAAAGCGTTAACAAGCTTGTGGATTTTATGCGCGATACCGGTGGCACAATGCAGGATTACATTAGATTAAATACCAACTACGACGATGTAGATCGCGATGTGTTGGTTAAAGAATATTACAAAAGTACTAAATCACATTTGAGTGCAGAAGAAATTGATTTTATGATCGATGACAACTTTGCATTTGATGAGGATATAGATGAGGAGCGAGATATCCGAAGAAAAAAACTCGCATATAAAGAAGAGGTTGCAAAAGCCCGTAAGTTTTTAAATGATACTAAAGATAAGTATTACGATGAGATCAAGTTGAACTCACCTAGCTTATCCCAGGATCAACAAAAAGCATCGGACTTTTTTAATCGATATAAAGAGGACCAGGAAAGAAACGCCGCAAACCACGAAAAGTTTAAAGCCAACACTAACCAATTACTTAACGAAGATTTCGAAGGTTTCGATTTTGACTTAGGGGATAAAAAGTTTAGATATGGTGTACAAAACGCTTCGCAGGTAGCACAAAAACAATCAGACATCAGCAATTTTATAGGGAAGTTCCTTGGCAAAGATGGTATGATTGAAGATACCGCAGGGTATCACAAAGCGTTGTATGCAGGTGCAAATGCTGATAAAATAGCAAATCACTTTTACGAGCAAGGTAAAGCTGACGCAATTAGAGATGTTGTAAACAAATCTAATAACACGTCTAGCTCTGCTAGAAAAGCTGCCCCAACAGGTGCTGCTAAGTTTGGTGCATACACCGTAAAGTCAGTTTCTGGAGCGGACTCATCAAAACTAAAAATTAAAAAATTTAAAAATTACTAAAAATGGCTTTAACACCACAATTTGGGAGCTTAGTCCCAACACAAGTACCACAATTACTTTCAACGAATTACCTTCAATGGGATAACAACGGAGGCGGAGCAGGCGTTCCTGAAAACTTTGCTGATTTTGCGCAGCAATACCTACCAGAAATCTATGAAGCTGAGGTAGAGCGTTATGGAAACAGAACACTATCTGGATTCTTAAAAATGGTTGGCGCTGAAATGCCAATGACATCTGATCAAGTTATTTGGTCTGAACAAAATCGTTTACACATATCTTACGATGGAGTCTCTCAAGCTAACGGATCAGGAACAACTTCTGTAATTACTATTCCAGTAGCGGACGGAGTTAGCAACGTAATATCTGTAAATGACACAGTTGTTGTATTAGACCCTTCAAATGGACTAGAAGCTAAAGGTATTGTTACTGCATCTACTATTGGAGCAGCAGCACCGGCTTTTACAATACAACCATTTACTGGAACTAGCTTAACTACTCAAGGGCTTAGCCTTACAGGTCTTAAGGTTTTTGTTTACGGATCTGATTACGCTAAAGGTTCTGATGTTACAGGAGCAAATGCTAGAACTAGCATCAACCCTGTATTAACACAGTATCATAACTCGCCAATCATTATTAGAGATCAATACGTTGTATCTGGATCAGATACTGCGCAGATCGGATGGGTAAATGTAGCGACAGAAGATGGAACTGACGGATACCTATGGTACCTAAAAGCAGAATCTGAAACTCGTTTACGTTTCGAAGATTACTTAGAAATGGCAATGGTAGAAGGAGAGCTTAACGAAGTTGCAGCTACAAAATTCTCTAACCCTGGAACGCAAGGTTTATTTGCTGCTATTCAGGAAAGAGGAAACGTACAAACTGCGTTTACACCTAACTTAACTGAGTTTGACGCTATTCTTAAGAATCTTGATACTCAAGGAGCTATTGAAGAAAACATGTTATTCTTAAACAGAGAGACTGCTTTAGGATTTGACGATATGTTAGCTACACTATCTTCTGGAGCAGAAGGAGGAACCGCTTACGGTTTATTTGAAAACTCTGCAGAAATGGCGCTTAACTTAGGATTCTCAGGATTCCGTAGAGGATCTTACGATTTCTATAAGACTGACTGGAAATACCTAAACGATGCATCTACTCGTGGAGCAATAAACGGTACGAATTCAATCGAAGGAGTATTAGTGCCAGCTGGTACATCAACTGTTTACGATCAAGTATTAGGAACAAATATCAGACGTCCATTCTTGCACGTACGATACAGAGCTTCTCAGACTGACGACCGTAGAATGAAGTCTTGGTTAACAGGATCTGTTGGTGGAGCGAGCACTTCAACTCTTGATGCAATGGAAGTAAACTTCCTGTCTGAAAGATGTTTGATTACTCAAGCTGCTAATAACTTTGTATTATTCAAAGGAGCATAATTGCTCACATGTAATTATTACCCTCGTTGTATTGACGGGGGTAATTATTACTTTTTTAACTATTAAATTATATTATATATTATGTCAAATAAAAAACCAGTGGCTAAAAAAGCCGAAAAAGTAGAAAAAGCTGTAGAAGAAATCGCAGCTCCCGTACAGGAAAAGGTAGTAGAACAAAAACCAACCAAGCCAGAATGGGAAATAAAAGACAGGATATATTACCTTACAGGTAGACACAATCCTCTTACATTAACTATACCAGGTAAACATACTCGAAAGCATTCACTATTATATTTTGATGCTAAAAAGGGTACCCAAAAAGAACTTAGGTATGCTACCAACCACGATTCGCCTTTTAAAGAAGAACAAAAAGGAGAAGCAACGCTTGGGCATATACAATTTCGAAACGGAGACTTACGAGTACCTAAGGAAAAACAAAACTTACAAAAGTTACTTTCATTATATCACCCTTTAAAAGGAAAAGTATACGAAGAATACGATCCAGTAGAGGAAGCATTTGATGATTTAGAATTATTAGATTTACAAACGGACGCAGCTGTATTCGCAAGAGAAATGGATATAGACGATGCCGAAGCAATCCTACGAGTTGAAATGGGAACAGCTGTGAACCAATTATCTTCTAAAGAAATCAAAAGAGATTTAAGATTGTTCGCTAGAAGCAACCCTGAGTTGTTTTTAGAATTAGCGCAAGATGAAAATGTAGGCCTAAGAAATACAGCTATAAAAGCTACTGAAGCTAATATCATTACATTATCGCAAGATCAAAGAACATTTTCTTGGACTTCTAACGGAAGAAAGCTAATGAATGTACCATTTGATGAAAATCCATACTCAGCAATGGCGGCTTATTTTAAGACCGATGAGGGTGGAGAAGTATTTAGATCTATAGAAAAGAAAATTAATTAGTAGTTTATTAAAAAACTATGTGATTATATTATAGATGGTCAATTAATTTTAGCCGGCTTCATCACTGGGGCCGGTTAATATTTATAATAAAATAAAAAAATGGCAGTAAATGTAGATATAGTTTATAAAACAGTGTTACTTATTCTGAATAAAGAACAGAGAGGTAACTTATCTCCGGACGAATTCAATAAGGTTGCAACACAAGTGCAATTAGAAATCTTCGAGAGCTATTTTGATACGCTTAATCAACAGCTACGTAGACCAGATAATGATACAGAATATGGCGATCGCATTAAAAATGTAGATCATAATATATCTGTATTTAAAACATACGGTGATGCAACTTATGTCCCAACAGGCGGGTACTTTAGTTTACCAACAACCTCAGGGTTGGGCGCTGCGGCGCAGACACTTACAGGTGACGGAGTTGCAATATCGTTTCCTTTTACATCGATAACATCTTCGCAGTTACAAACCAGTGTAATTGCAGTTACAATAAACGGTGTATCTACTACAGCCTTTACAATCAGTGGGGCTAACATAATATTTAACAGTATACCAGCCTTAAACGACGCTATAGTTGTTACGGCTACGCCAGAGGACTTTTACAGGCTTGGTACAGTTATATATAAGGATTCAACAGAAGCGCAACTATCACAGCGCAGTGAGCTCCTATACTTAAATAACAATCCTTTAGTAGCACCAACAAAGACATACCCCATATATTTGTATGAAGACAGTAAATTATACTTATATCCAAAAACCATTACATCGGATATAAGCGTTAGCTATTTAAGGAAACCAGTAGATGTTATATGGAACTTTACAATTCCATCTGGACAAAACTACTATCAATACAATGCTACTAACTCAGTTAATTTTGAGCTATCAAAAACAGAGCAGGCAAATATTATCTTAAAGATATTACTCTACTCAGGTGTCGTTATAAGAGACCCTTCAATAGTACAGATAGCGGCACAGCAAGTGCAACAAGAAAATCAACGCTCAATAATGTAAGATATGCCGATACCTAATGGTGGTTTAATAACCGAAACTAATGAACAATATTACGCTGGAGCACAGCGATTTCTTATATCGGACCCTGTTGTTGTAGGCGATTCGGTGACAACTACATTTAATACAGACTTAACATACGATTCAGTTAATGCGCAGTTGACTAACTTTGTTGTGTATACAAGCTTAACCGGCTTAGCGGGAAGCTATAGCGAATTTACTGGGCCGTATACTGTTGTAGGAAATACTATAACTTTTACAGACACGAACGGGCTAAGACCTTATATAGCGGTTCAATTAAAAATGGTTAGCGGAGGAGGCTTTGGTAATGAAGATGCTTATGGAGATACCGTACAACAAAATTATGGAGGCTATTCGTACACATCTTTGAACGATGTTATCAATGGATTTATTGCAACTTACGTAGGCGAGCACAAGCTGATAGGCGATGTAAAAAGAACGGATGTAATATTTCACGCTAAGAGAGGACTGCAAGAA
>Ga0181388_1000806_pt1 | contig 10014 bp, 6 predicted proteins | sample 11SPOviralmetaG_FD_130120 | JGI IMG/M metagenome (GOLD analysis project Ga0181388, IMG submission 130120) | Marine viral communities from the oligotrophic San Pedro Time Series (SPOT) site, San Pedro Channel, CA, USA - 11 SPOT_SRF_2010-05-17 | ecosystem: Environmental > Aquatic > Marine > Strait...
AGAGCTTGATGCACACGAGAAAGAATGTGCTATCAGGTATCAGATGGTCAATGATAAACTAGAAGGTTTAGACAAAAGAATGTGGCGAATAGAAGCTATGTCTATGGTGGGAACTTTAGGTGTAGTAGCTTTGATTGTCGCAATAGTAATGAAGTAAGGATTAAAGTATGGCAGAAACTGACACAACTTTAGAAACAGAAACAGAAGAAGAAGTAGGAACAAATACTCCTGCAACTCCTGTTACTGATGTTCAAAAGACAGTAGAAGAGAGAGCAGGAGCTACTGAGCTACCTGACGGGACTAAATACACTCCTACAGTTCAAAAAGTACAAGACAATGAACTTCTTGACAAGCCTGACGCTCTTTCCACAACTGATGAAATAGGTGCTAGCACTGTATCTACAGATGATTTAGACGTTGATTTACCTAAAGATCAAACTGCTGAGACATATGATGCAAAAACTATAGACGAGGTAGATTTACCTGACGTAGATGCCGCACAAGGCGATTTATCCGACGGATCAACTGCTGACTTTGTAAAAGGAACTGTAAGTGATAAGGCAGAAGCTACAGCCGCAACGGGAACAGTATCTGAAGAGTCTACTGTCAAATATCAGTTAGGAGAACTGTTTTCTTCCTTCGAGGAAGGTAAACCTCCTCCAGCGTGGGCATCACCTGCCATTAGAAGAGTTAATGCAATCATGCAAGGAAGAGGAATGGGTGGTTCTAGCATGGCTGCCGCAGCAATAACGCAATCTATTATGGAATCAGGTATCCCTATAGCTAAAGCTGATGCTGATCGTTATGGGCAGATGGAAATGGCTAATTTGAATAATGAACAGCAAACTGCCTTACAAAATGCTATGACCTATGCGGCTATGGATAGAGCTAATCTCGATGCTAGAACAAAAGTTAACATCAGCAACGCTCAAGCGTTCTTAGCTATGGACTTACAAAATTTAAGTAACGAACAAAAGATGAAAGAGGTTGACTACGCAGGACAGATGCAAGCTCTCACATCCAATCAAGCAGCGGAAAATTCAGCGTCTCAGTTCAATGCTCAATCACAAAATCAAATAGATGAGTTCTTTGCAGAACTAGGGGCCCAAATAGAAACAGGTAATAAAAACCGTTTGGCTGCTCAAGAGCAATTTAACGCAAGTGAAAAAAATGCAGTTGCTCAGTACAATGCATCTCTGAATGATTCTCGTGAAAAATTTAATTCACAGATGGCTACACAGATAGCACAGTCAAATGCTGTGTGGCGTAGAGAAATAAACACAGCAGAGACTGCTAACGAAAATGCAGCCAATCAAATGAATGTTCAAAATCTACTTGGTATAACCCAAGCTTCTCTCGATGCACTGTGGCAACGATACAGAGATGAAGCAGGGTGGGCGTTAAAGATAGCAGAGAGTCAAGAGCAACGATATCACGAGATAGGATTACTTGCTATGGAGATAGATGCAAATACTGATCTGTATGAGATGGAAAGTGATGCTACGTTCAGCACGGAATTAGGCAAAGCTATATTGAATGGTGTGTTTAAAGTAGGTGGCAAGTTAATTGATAATGCTTAGGAAAGGTTAAAGTATGTGGGAATTTTTAAGTGGTATTTGGGGTGGAATATCTAATACAGTAGGGTCAGCCTACGATACAGTTTCAACTTTCGTAGAGGATACCTACGATGATTATTTTACAGATTATAGCAAAGACAGTATGTCTAATTATTTTACTCCAGACAGGGGATCAAGCACATCATCTGTATTAGGTACAGCAATGGAATTTGCTGGTGGTTTTATGGATGTTGTAGCACCTGCTGGTGGTTCTCCTACTCAAATGCCATCATCTAAAAAAAGAAGAGTATCTGCACCAAGTAGCAGAGCAAGTGCAGGACAGTTTAACGTAAGTAAAAGTAACATGGCAAACTTACAATTTGGCTATACACCGAGAGTAAATGATGCTATAATAAAAGCAAACGCAAGTAAAGTTCCCTCTATAGAAATGGCAGTAGCACAGATGATGAACTACAAAGGTTCAGGAGGTGCTACTATAAAGCTACAAGGTGCTAAACCACCAAGCGTGGCTGCCCGAACTAAGTTACCATCATTTGCTCCTAAATACTACGGATAATAACTATGATAGACACTCAAAAAAGAAAAAACCTACAAGTAAATCGTTTTAACAAAGCTCCTCCCGGATGGTCTCTTACTGAGCCTAAAGGTAAATGGGCGTGGGAAAAGCCACCTGTAAGTTCTAGTCCTGCAAAGGCTGTTGATCTAATTATTGACAGATTAGAAGCTCCTGAAGTACGTACCCAAATGGAAAAGTTAATGGTTGCAGGGGTATCAATACAGGAGATTGTTAACGGCATTGCAATTGGTGGCTTTAGTCAAGGTCAATTTACTCCAGATGTAGCTGAAATAATTAAAGGTCCTTTGGCAGCTTACCTTATGGGAATGGCTGCTGAAGAAGAGATACCTGTAAAAGTATACAACACACGGGATGGTCTGTATAAGATGGATGAGGGTATGAGTGATGATGACATGATGAATATTATGAAAGATAGAAACCCTGATCTGTACAAGTTTATACAATCAAAGGCAGATGAGATTGATGCAGAGCCTGAGCCGACTGTTGAAAAAGGCTTTATAGCGATAGCTCCAGAAGAAGTATTAGAAGAAGGAAAAATATAATGGGATTAAGTGCAGGTGGTTTCTTTAAGAACTTTGTAAAAGGTGCAGCCCAGCAGTATAATACTAATGTTGCATACGTAGAACAACAGAAGATAGAAGAAGAACGAGCAAAGAAGAAAGAAGCACGGAAATTTGCGTCTGACAAAAAGCTTAAAGAGCTGGAGCTTGAGTATAAATCACAATTAGAAGGGGTAAAAAACGAAAAAGAAAAGAAAATTTTTGGCGAGTACGAGTACAAAGACTCATCTAAACCGAAGCTTACTTTATCTGTGCCTAAAACTACAGTATTTCCTACTGCCAAAGACAAGTACAGCAAAGCTTTAGGTATGTATCAAAACTTAGATTTTGATCAATTAAAAAAAGAATTAACACCTGATGCTTACCGTAGTTTAGTAGATGACACTATCTCTAATTACACAGGATTTTCTACAGTTACTGATGGTAAAACTGAAGGTACAAAAGTAAATGTGTCGTACAATGCTAGATTTTATCCTAAAATACAAAAGAACGCAGATTTAATGGAAGCACTGTCAGTGCAAATTAATAGAGATGTAGACTGGACAAAAAATTACATTAAAAATGCACAGCCAAATTCTATAGTAAGTGACAAGGTTGATTTTAAAGTAGAACCCAATTCTGTAACAATGAGTGTTAAAGGTTTTTATGGGTTAGATTCAGGTCAAAAATTTTTTAAGCCTGAAGATGTCAAAACAGCAGCTCAGATTGTGGGTACTAAAGATGGTGTAATAGACTTTATGAATCAAAAACAAAAACTTATGGAAAGAGAGACTTTAAAGGCACAAAAAAAATTTGGTACAGACGCTCCTTTGTTTACTGGTAGTGACTATATAAATGCTGCAGCTGTAGCCAAAAAGGCTATATCAACTTTGCCACGTAGTCAGTTAAATGAGCTGTCTCCAGTGGTAGGAATAACTATAAGAGATGCTGTATTACAATTGCCTAATGGAAGAGCCATAGTAAATGACCCTCAAGTTTTTCACGATCTTGTTCGTACTCTTCTCCCTCCGGGTGCTAACCCTCCTTTGATGCAAATAAATAGTCAAGCAGCTTTAAGAGGAAAGCAAGCTATGTTTATAAAAAAGTTTGGACCAAAAATAGGAGCAGGTATAGCAGGAAACTCCGTAAGTAAAGCTGATCAAGCTGGAAGAAGATACCAGAGAGCTAATTCTATTAATATACTAGTAGATGCTGGTGCAGGAACTGGTGCTGCAGCTCAAACAGAATCATATTTTGTAGGTTTAGCAGAACAATCAAAACAATTTTTTACAAGAATGACAGGCTACGAATTTACTCAGACAAGCCAACAAGTAAAAGATATTTTAACTTCTGGACAAGAAAAGGCAAATCAAGAAACTGACCCCGTAAAAAGGGAAATAATACTAAGAGACGCTGTCTTAAAATATAATACTACTCTTATGGTATTTGATATTGCCACTATGGCACAAGATGCAGGAGGGGGATTTACTGCAGGAGGAAGCACTGTGCGACTATCTGATGGTGATGTAAGATTATCCTCACAAGCATTAGCTGGTAGACTTCTCGAAATTCCCGGAGCAGTACAAGCAGTAGCTGGAATTATTGCTGAGTTTGCTGAAAAAGAAATGGTAATTTTTGATATGTTGGCTAATGGAGATATGGAAGATGCTAGAGCAGGGTTAGTTATGTTAAATGCCTACAGAGGTGAGTTAGGATCGTTTGTACAAGCCTTACAAGATCAAAGATTTAGTGAGATTCTCCCAACTCTAAAAGATGGAGCTAAAGAAGACGAAGAAATTAATCTACAGAAATTAATAAGCAAAGGTAAAAAAGACAACGAAGTTAAAAAAGGTGCAGGTACTAAATCTAATAAAAAAATAAATAACTTAGAGGATTTTAATTAATGGTGTCTATTAGAGAAATTCAAAGTGGCATTGTAGAAGAAGAAGAAAACAAAGTTAATTCTGAAAATGCTTCTGTGGCACAGACTGATAATTTTTTAGATGCTGTGAATATAAAAGATAGTAGTGCAGCAGACCTTGATAAAAGATTTTTTAGTGGTGCTGTTCCTAACTCTGCAAAGATGCGTAATGAAATAGATAACGCAATAGGATATAAATCTTTTAAAACTTTCTACGATGACTATGTAGAATTTAACACAAAGTACAATAAAGGTGCAAAGTTAAAAACCAAATCTGAGTTACAAGATTTTGCAAGTCGAGGTAAATACACAAATCAAAATGGTATTGTGGTATCCGACGTTAATGATTCCCCTCTTATATCTTTTGCAGAAGGTACTAGTTATGATGATAAGATAAAAATTATGGCTAATAACAGAGCTAGGCAGGTAGAGACTGACAATTCTATAACTAATTTACCTGTCAATCGTATGTTAACTCAATTTGCAGAACCAGTAAAGGATAAGAAAGACCCAGTTCGTCTACCTAAAGGTAAACCATTCTACACTGACCTAGAGGGAAAGAAAGTTGAACTAGAAGAAAGACCTCTGTTTGGTAATGTAGGAGAAGAGGGCAAAATAGTCTATGATTACGAGAACCCTGCCTTACTATTCAAAAACTTTCTTGATAAAAAGACAAATTTAAATGAATATCAAAAGTCAATGTTGATAAAGGCACAGGCTACTGAAGGATTTATGGACACAGATAAATCTTTAGAATCTTTTCGTACTGTTAACTACACTAAAGATATAGGAAGAATGGTAGGTAATGCTAGTTTATTTATGATTGAAGCTGGAGTTAATACCTTTGGCGATCTTTTAAAAGGTGCTGACGACGAAGAAACTCCTGAGTGGATGAAGTCCATGAGACTTCCCGACACTCATATAGACTACGGTTCTGAAATATTTGCACAGAGAACAGGCATAGACGTTGAGACATCAGAGAGAATACTTGATTGGAGTCCTGATTGGACTGCACCAATTAAAAGAGAGTTTGTAGCAGGACTACCGATTGCAGGCGTTCTTAGTATAGGTAGACTTGGTGGAGTAATGCTACGTAATTCAGGCTTCAGAAGACACATCAAAAATAAATTTGGTGGTAAAACTTTTGATGAAGCATTTGAGATAGGCATGAAACAGGGAGAGAACTACGACTCCATGTTAACTAGCTATGCTGAAACTGGCTTTAACTCTCCATTCCTTAACAGTTGGAAAAAATCAGCTACTATAGAAGCTATAAATTCTCAAGGGGTGATGAAGAACTATTTTAGAAAAGTAGACACTACTGACATAGATAATATGATTAAAGAACTTAGTACGGATGTAGGGTTACTATCTGAGAGAAGACTTAAAAATCCTAAGTTTAATGAAGCGTGGATAAAAAAATCAGACGAGCTTCTATTGTTACGAAAGAAAAAATCTAACATGCACTTGACAGCTAGGATACCTTTTAAGTTTTTAAATGCTGTAAAGACAGAAGGTTTTCCTGCAATTGGTGTAGGCTTATCTAAGCACACACATCAAGAATACTTTGAAGATCAAAATGAAACTATGTTTGAGTTTGGAGGTATTGCTTTAGGCTTGTATGGTGAGAAAATATTAAAAGGACCAGCAGCAGGTATGCGTAGTATCTTGAACGGTACATACAGATTTGATGGTATATCTGGTGCAAATAAAAGAATAGCTGAAGATTTTGTAGGAAACCTGTATGCTAAATCACCTGACCTAGCTCAAACATTTGAAAATGGGGTAGAAGCTACTTTATCTTTAGAAAGAAGGTTGTTAAGTTTAAAAGATGTCAGAGGTAATCCGATTATAAACAGTCCTGATATAATAAGCAAAACAATAGAAAATATAGGTGTACTTAATATACTGAAACAAACTTCAGGTTCTGCAAATAACTCTATAAAGGCAGGCGATGCTATGAATTTTAGCAAGAAATTTGTAGATTTGCAAACCAAACTTATAGATCAAAAAGGATTAAACGAAGAACTAGCCGACGCAGTTAACAAACTTAATGTCGCAGCAACTTCTCCTAACATTACAGAAGCTGATTTAAGTTTTATAAAAGGCTTAAATCGTTATGCAAAAGATAGTCAGACTTCTTTGCAAAAAGAGTTAGATGAGTTCTATACAAATATAGATGACTCCACTGCTCTGTTGATGTTAAGAGCATCAGGTGCAGACATAGGAGGTGGCAAGCTTGAAGATACAGGAGAATTACTAAGAACTTTAAATATGTCTCGTAAACAAATGGACATAGCATTAGGTAAAACAGCAGACCAAATGACAGAAGAACTTAATCAAAGGTTATTAACATTTGACCAAGCAGTGCTAGATTTAACAAGAAAAACTGAGAACTCCAAAAGAATCGTTACTAAAGATATCACTAAGATAACAAGTCTAGCGTTTAATTACATTAAAGAAGGTAAATACCAAAGAGCATCTAACGGTTTCAACAAACTAAGAGAGCAAAATAAAAACGCTTTCATGGATGTTTCTAACGTTTTTGAAACTATGACAAAAGATGATTCTGTAATTTCAGGGTCAGACGCTGCTAAAAAAATAGGAGGGGTTAAACTTTCTGCAATTCAAGAATCAGATATGGGCAATGTTCTAAACACTGCCGCAGATAACTTCTTTAACCAAAGACCTGAATTAACAGATGCAGTCAACGCACTGAAAGAAGAGTATCCTAATGCTACATCATTGGAGATATGGTCTGCCTTAAAACAAGAAGCCGTAGCAAAAGGTAGTGATGTTATGAAGCTACCTCTTAACTTTGTAGATTTTGAATTGGTAGCATCAGGTCTTTCAAGTGCTGTGTACAAAGGCAAAGGTAACAGAAAAGTTTTACCTGTTAAAGAGATAAGAAAAGCTTTATTTGATGCTGCTGAAGATAAAAACACAGGATTTAAAGTTGGTTTCTTCGATGACTCAGGGGGTGTTCCTGTAAATCAACAGGTTATGAGTGACTACAAAAAAGTTAAAAACGTGTACATGGACTACGCTGAGAGATATGATACTGGAACTTTAGGTGGAAATTGGACAAATACTATAGCAAGTAAAAGTGATGAAGGTATAGTATATAAAACAAAACAAGGACCTGCTAATTGGGTAGCAAAAGAAGTAAACGAATATATCAACAATGGAAAACTATCTTCTCTTACTACAGATTTCATGTCAGATATGGCTTCTGTATTTAATGGGGTGAGAATAGCAGGTGGCAAAAATCTACCTGTTACCTACCAGTTTTTAGAAGGACAAAGAGGAACTAGATCATTCAAAAGTTTGATGAAAAACAATCTAAAACTGATGGCTATTAACGCTAGTTCTGGAGGTAAGGGTATACAAAAGCTACGTGACGATCCTGTATTTCGAGGGAAGTTCTTAACTAGTAAAGAAATTAATGATGGTCGAGAGATAATAGGCAACGGGGATAAAGATGGCTTCGCTGCTGTAATGTCACAAATGCAAAGTGCCACCATGTTAAGGCGAGATGGAACAGTAACGCCTTTATTTAGCCAAGCTGACATTGATTCTATATATGATGTAGGTGGAGTGGATGAGCTTATACGAGTTAGTAAGCCTGCTAAATTATACTTTAACAAAGCTTTAGATGACACAAGAGATATTGTAGAACAAATACGTAAGCCTGACAGTAAAGTAGCTAGAGATTTAAAAGATGAAGCTGACTTGATGGTGAAGTATAGTTCTGATTTAAACCCACCTAGTATGGCTAAAATTATTAATCAAGGTGCAGATGGACTTGGCAAGCTGGACTCTGTGAGAAGAGGATACATACGTAACTTAAAACAAAAAGGCGTAACAGGAAAAAGTTTTGATGATAGAATAAAGCGATATGATAAACATGTAGCTAAACAAACTTTAGAGTTTATACAAACAGGAGCAGTAAAATCCGTACAAGGAACAATAGGTACTGCGGCAAAGCCTATACCTACTGCAGTTGATCCTGCTGCTATGTGGAAATTACTAGGGGGAGAAGAGACTACTCAACAAACTAGAGTCATAAAAACTATATTTCAAAGAGCAACAGGAGATGATAAACTCTACGATAACTTACAAGCAATAGCAGGCTTGATGAATACTAGAGTTCCGGGAGCAAGTTCAGGTGTAAACTTTGCAGGAATACCACGTGGTTTATCTGTAGAATCTTATATAAGTAGGGTTTACTCTATGGCTAGAGAAGTTGTATCGTTTAAGTACGTGGCAACTGAAGCAATCTTGCAGACTATGAGAATGAAAAACTTTAATGCTTTTGAAGCTATGATAGATAATCCAGAGATTGCTGAACACGTTGTTAAAATTATGAAAACTGGACAGCCTTTAGCACAAAGAGCAGAGACAAACTTTTTACAACTTATGACTAACGCTGTTGCAAAACAAGTTGTCAAGTACGAAAGTGCAGAGGGTTCAAGATTAAATCCAAATGCAGGAGAGGGATTCTTTTCTTCAGACGGAGATGGGGTGATTAATAATTACAACAACTACGTCAAACAAGCAGAAGAAAAAGGTTTCTTGATAGGTGGCATGAATAAAGAAGCCTTTCCCGTAGCAGGAGAGGGAGAATATTTGACACCTAATCTAAAAGCTATAACAGGCTTTGGACAAACTTCAGGGGCAGGACAAAAGTTTGATGTAAGAAAGAAGCCTGAATTTTTAGGTGGTTCACCTGATGCCGACCCTGAAACTTTGACAGGTTTCGAGAAGATATTCGGAAGAGTAAAAAATTAACCCAACTAAGGAGACAAACTAATGAAAATGTATAATAACGGTCAACGTAAAGGCATGATGTACGGTGGTGGTGCTACCCCAAGAAAGCCTATGATGTACGGCGGCATGACTAAAAAGAAAATGCAAATGGGGGGACTCGCTGCTGAAAACAGAAAGTCATCTACAGATCAAGCAGGCATGATGAACCCAATGGGTAGCATGACTGAGAAGAAGAAGTTCAGCATGGGTATGGCTCACGGTGGAAAGCTACACGGTAAGCAGGCTATGTTAGATAAAAACAAAGACGGTAAAATATCAGGTAAAGACTTTAAGATGATGAGCTAGGCTTATCTCTCTGTCTCGATATCTTACGACCCTTAAAGAAAACAATTGTATTGATAGTGGTGTTGATAGTTATAGCTACGACTAGCCACGCTTCCCACCACTCCACTACAAGAACCTACCTGATTTATCCATAACCTCTTGTGCTATTGATCTCAGGTATCTTATAAAGTCTCCCACCTTGTTTGTACCCTCGTACATAGGAAGACCCATATTCATAGTCTTCTCAAACTCTTCAGGTTCTACTGCATCGTAGAGTATTTCCACATTCCCATCTTTATTAAGAAA
>Ga0181388_1000815_pt1 | contig 9978 bp, 9 predicted proteins | sample 11SPOviralmetaG_FD_130120 | JGI IMG/M metagenome (GOLD analysis project Ga0181388, IMG submission 130120) | Marine viral communities from the oligotrophic San Pedro Time Series (SPOT) site, San Pedro Channel, CA, USA - 11 SPOT_SRF_2010-05-17 | ecosystem: Environmental > Aquatic > Marine > Strait...
GCAACTTTCGAATAAGAACTTAAAGATTATATATTTATAATAGAATAAAAACAACAAACGATGGCAATATTAGATACAAACGAGATGATGTTTACTGCATTTGAACCTAAATTACAAAATAGGTTTATAATGTATATTGATGGAATTCCCTCATACTTAATTAAAAAAGTAGCTCGACCAAGTATTTCATTTGGTGAAGTAGTCCTTGATCACATTAATGTGAAAAGAAAAATTAAAGGTAAAGCAAATTGGGACAACATTACATGTGATCTTTATGATCCCGTAACACCATCAGGCGCCCAAGCCGTAATGGAATGGGTTCGTTTGTCACACGAGTCAGTTACAGGTAGAGATGGTTATTCTGATTTTTATAAAAAAGACATTAGAATTAATTCATTAGGACCGGTAGGTGATGTAGTTGAAGAATGGATTTTAAAAGGTGCTTATTGTCAACAAGCTAACTTTGGTGACATGGATTGGTCATCAGAGGCACCCGCAAATATTAGTTTAACAATAGTAATGGATTATGCCATCCTAAATTACTAAAAATATACTTCTCTCCCGAAGTTGCGAGGCTGGACGTCATTTTATGACGTCCTTTCTTATTTTTATATATGTATATCTGAACAAGTTTTAATAAAAAAGTTATGGAACAACAATTCCCAACCGAAATGGTTACCCTACCCTCTAAAGGTTTATTATACCCAGAAGGAAATCCTTTACAAAAAGGAGAAATTGAAATGAAATATATGACTGCTCGTGAAGAAGACATCTTAACGAATCAAAATTTAATTGAAAATGGCACAGTTATAGACAAATTACTTCAATCGCTTATAATAACTCCTATTAATTATAATAATTTATTATTAGGTGATAAAAACGCAATTTTAGTTGCTGCTCGTATTTTAGGATATGGTAGTGAGTACAAATTTAAATATCAAGGAGAAGAATATAGTATAGATTTAACTAATGTTAATGATAAATTATTAGATGAATCATTAATTACTAAAGGTAAAAATGAATTTAATTTTAAATTACCCACCTCAAATATTGAAATAACTTTTAAAATATTAACTCATGGTGATGAAATTAATATATCTAATGAAATAAAAGGTTTACAAAAAATAAATAAAAATTCTAATCCTGAAATTTCAACTAGAATGAAATATATAATTACATCTATTAATGGTGATTATGAAAAGAAAACTATTAGAGAATTTGTAGACACTAAATTATTAGCTAGAGATTCAAGAGCTTTAAGAAACCACATTAACACTATTCAACCTGATATAGATCTATCATATACTTATGAAGATAATAAAGGAAATACGGTAAAAATACCGGTTCCTATCGGGATTACCTTTTTTTGGCCTGACGTCCAACTATAGAAACATATTATTCTCTCAAATTCACGATTTAGTGTACCATGGCGGCGGTGGTTTTATACACTCAGAGATTTATAATATGCCTATTTGGATGAGAAAATTTCATATCCAAAAAATTAATGAATTTAATAAGAAACAAGAAGAAGAATTAGAAAAACGAAAAGGAAAATCTAACATGGGTGATAATAAAATATCCCAACCTAATATAAAACCTTCTTCAACATATAACTTTAAAAAATAATAAGGGTGCGTAAGCGCCTTTATTTTTTCTATATTTATAACAAAACAATATTATGGCTGAAGATAAAAACACGACCCCTAAATCTAAAGAGTATCTCCAAGAACTTAGAGATAGAGCTGCAGCCCAAAAACAATTTACATCGGAACAAGCTAATTCTAGTAATATTGTTGAAAAAATAACATCTAACCTAGAAAAACACGCAAACCTTATAGATAAGTCAGGAACCTTATCTGCTCTTATGGCGGGTAATTTAGGTACTGCACAAAAAGCATCTTTAGGAATGCAAGCTTCCTTTGCTACTATAGTAAAAAGTACACTTCAAACTAGTAATTTAACAACAAATATTGCAAAATCTACAGGTATATCTAAAGACAATGCAAAAGCTTTACAACAAGAATTCATAAAAGTTGCAGCTAACTCAGGAAAAGTTTTTATAACTAGTCAAAAATTAAACAAGTCATTTAGTACCTTAACTGCTCAAACAGGGTTAGTTGCAGATTTTGGTGGTGATACTTTAGAAGTTTTTACTGAATTAAATGAAATATTAGGGTTTTCTGAAGAACAAGCAGGGAAATTATCATTATTAGCTCGTTTACAAAGTGAAGATAGTAGGGGGGTTTTAGAAAATACAATTGAAACTGTAGGTGCTCTTATAAAACAAAAAGGGATAGCTATTAGTGGTAGAGCTGTTTTAGAAGACATTAGTAATGTATCTAGTGATATAGCAGTTTCATTAGGAATGAGCCCTCCCTTAATAGCTGAAGCTGCTGTTGAAGCTAGAGCATTTGGTGCTACTTTAGAACAAATAAATGCCATAGCAGGAAATTTATTAGATTTTGAAACCTCAATTAATGCAGAACTTCAAGCCGAATTATTTACAGGTAAACAACTTAATTTTGAAAAAGCCAGGTTATTTGCTTTAACTAATGATTTAGCAGGTGTATCTCGAGAACTTATAGAAAATGAAGAACTTAGATCTGAATTTTTAACAGGTAATAGATTAGAACAAGAAGCAATAGCTCAAGCTATAGGTTTAAGTAGAGATGGTATGGCAGATTTGGTTATGCAATCTCAATTTGCATCCTTATCCGCTGAACAATTTAAAGATGAATTTGGTGAAGTAGCTTTTAACCAATTTGCGGCTTTATCAGCAAGTGAAAAATTTCAACAAGTATTAGTAAAGGTTCAAGGCATTATAGGTGATATGGGAATAATTTTTATGCCCGTTATAGACGGTATTGCTAGTGCTCTACAATACTTAGTAGAAATGAAGGGGGCATTACCCTTTATAGTTGGTGCTTTTACTACAATGGCAACTCTCTCAACTATAATATCAGTAGCAAGTACTTTTGCGGCTTTAGCCGCTTTAGGCCCCCCAGGTGTAATATTAGGTGGATTAGCAGTTGCTGGAGTATTATCAACTATAGCAGGTGTAGGAACAGCAATAGCAACTGCTACTGCAATAGAAGATGGAGTTATAGACCCTAGTGGGGGATTAGTAGTTAGTGGTAAAAAAGGATCAATCCAGTTAAATAAAGACGATTCAATAGTAGCAGGTACTAATTTAGGGGGAGGAGGCATAGATTATGATAAAATGGCTTTAGCTATGTCAAGAGCTCAAATTAATGTAAGTACTAGATATGATTCATTTGGGGCTCGTAAATCCTCAGCATTTAATGGATCCTACCAAAGAGACACAAGAAAAAATTCAAGTTTTGCTTAATTTAATATTTATAACAAAACACAATTATTATGGCACTAAAAGACAAACAAAGTTTATATGATTTAGTAAAGGGTGAAAATCCAGTAAGTAATATGGCTAAACAACAAGGTGATCCTCTTTTTAATACTCAAGGAGGTAATTTAAATTCACCATTTGAATCAGAAGACCACATGGTAGATTTACTTAACCAAACAGTTAAAAGTTCAAACACAGGACATGTATATCAACCCTCACCTTCAAATCCATCTAATTTTCAAGATTTAAATGGGGTTACACCTGGTAAATACACTGATAAGCTTCCACAATAATGGGATTAAAAAAACTTTTAACTAATTTATCCGAAGGGGTACAAGACTATCCTAATCATAACTTACCTACTGATGGAGGAGGTTTTGATTATGGAGAATCTTTTACACCTATATTTGAAGGACAATTTAAACAAAAAAGTTTTAAATTTGGCCAGGGCACTGCATTTGATAGACCTAACCAAGGTTTTAGTCAAGAACCCTTTATAACAAACCCCACAATAGATATTCTTTCTAATAACCCTGAAGCACAAGTTACAATAGACAACCTTACAGATGGTTTTATAAGAGGAGGAGCTATTACTCACGCTGAAAGATTAATAACAGATGTAGAAAGGATATCTAATTTTATGGCAACCCCTAAGGGTTTATTATTTTTAACTAAACAAGAAGGACTACAATTATCTAACCCTAAAATAAGTGCACCTAGTGTAAATATATCTAGAGCCAATCAACGAACTTATAATCTAGGGATAAATACTTTAGCTCAAATTGGCATTTCTGGAACAGGTATCCATATTAAAAGAGAGGGTTTATCACCTCTTGCGTTTGAGGGATATGCTGATGCCTCTAAATTAAGAAGTAACAATGAAAATAATAGATTAATTTATTTATTTAATGATAAAATTAGTACTTCTCCATCTGGACTAGATACAGCATTAGGATTTGTAGATGATTTTTTAGGAGTTGTAGGCATTGATGCTGGATTAGGTGATAATGAATTATATTCATATTCTGGTGGACCAAATTCAACATATGGTATTGGTCAAACAGTTATTCGTAGATATGATAATACTAATACAGGTATATATAGTAAAATACGAAATCGTGAACAAAATAAAATATGGAATTCTCCTGAAAGTAGTATTCGAAAAGGTTATAATTTAGGAGAACCTGGTATAAAATTATCAACAGGAGATTTATACCATAGCCTTACAATAGACCAACTTAATCTAATTGATGTATTTAAATCGAATGGAGCCACAGAATTTCCCGAAATAAATGATTTTATACCTTTTCGTTTTGAAGCAGTAAATACAAATAACCCAGTTAACACAGATGTAATTGCCTTTAGAGCATTTTTAGAAGACTTTACTGATAATTTTAATGCCTCTCATAATTCATTTAATTATAATGGTAGAGGAGAAACCTTTTACACTTATAATGGGTTTACACGTAATATAGGTTTAAGTTTTAAAATAGCAGCTCAATCACGTCATGAATTATTACCCTTATATAGAAAACTAAATTATTTAGTTTCTAACACGGCTCCTGAATATAGCAATTTTGGTAGAATGGTAACCCCATTTATGCGTTTAACTGTAGGACATTGGTGTGATAGAGTTCCCGGAGTTTTAAATTCAATAGGATTAACATGGCAGAAAGATTATTCTTGGGAAACTTCAAAAGACGATGATGTATTAATGTTACCTCATGTATTAGATGTAAGTGTCCAGTTTACTCCTGTTCATGATTTCTTACCAGAAAAAGGTATATCTTCACCATTTATTTTACCCCATTCTACTTCAAATTTAAAACAAAATCAACAATGGTATAATTTAGGAATTGAAGAATCACCCATTGTTAATACATTTAAACGAAAAATGGAAGAACGAGCCCGATCTAGAGAACAAGAAGCTATTACATTAGAACAACAAAATATAAATCAAATATCAAACGAACAAAATCAAGAACTTATAGGGGGTCCTAGAGAATTTCAAGAAACTGTTACCTTAGAACAACAAGATATAAGTCTTATACCTAACCCACAAAATCAAGAACTTATAGGGGGGTCTCAAGATGCTAATTCTTTGTTTCTTGGTCAAGAAGATTTACCATATAATCCAAACCAAGTTTAGTAAAATATGCCAGGAAGATTAAGAAAAATAAAAACAAAAGTCCTAGACAGAAAAAGGTATTATACTACAATTAAGTACCCAGAAATACCCCTTTCAGTTGATGATTTTTATGTTATTACTACTATAGGTGATCGATTAGATAATTTAGCAAATCAATTTTATGAAGATGTTAATTTATGGTGGGTAATTACTAGTGCTAATCCTGATATTATAAAAAGAGATAGTTTTATGTTAGAACCCGGAATAGAAATTAGAATCCCAGCAGATTTACAAACACTCCTAGAAAATTTTGAAGAATTAAATAAATAGTTATGTCTATATTTAAAGAATCTTTTCAGCCATATGTTTCCAAACAGTTAAAGATTAGAGAAGAAATTATTAAAGGAGGAAATCAACATAGATTTGGTAACCCTAAAATTTCTTTTGAATATCCTACTATCACTAATGTTGTAAAAGAATCAGTAAACCTTCCCCCAGGTGCATTTTACACTTACACTACATCTAAACAATGTATTATTAGAATGTCTTCGGGGGTTAATTTAACAAATCCTAACCTTTTAGAAAATTATGGTTTTGAAAACCCTAATGATTTATTAGGTCCTGGGTTAGCTATAAGATATATACTTGAAGGTGGTATCCCCGCTAAAAATATTGACTTTGGAGAAGCCCAATCAAAATTCGTTGATGGAGACCTATCACAAATAAAAACTATACCTAGAGGAAAATCAACTAGAGGGTTTGCTAGAGGATATGGTTCTACTTATGGTGACCCATTTATTAGATCAGATGCACAAGATGGTTATGGTATAGTACCTATGCCAGGAATTATAGATGCAAATATTAGAACTAAAACAGCTTATGGTTCTATAAGAGAAGCCCAAATTAATTTTGTGTGTCATAATAGACGTCAACTTGAAATATTAGAATTACTTTATATGAGACCAGGTTTTCCTGTTCTTTTAGAATGGGGTTGGACTCCTTTTATTAATAATGCAGGAGAATTAATTAAAAATTTTCCTTATTATAAAAATTGGTTTAATGAAAATACTAACATTAATGATATTAATAATGATATTTTAATTCAAAAAATCAACCATAGTGGTAATTATGATGGTTTTGTTGGTTTTATTAAAAATTTTGAAATTTCAGCCAGAGCAGATGGGGGGTACGACTGCACCACCCATTTAACTGCTATGGGAGAAATTTTAGAAGGATTAAAAGGTCAAAGAACAGGAAAAACATATAAACAAGAAGAAGAATCTATTGAAGTTGATGACTTTGAATTTTATTTAAAATCAATAAAAGAATTTAGCGAATCATATACTGTTAGGAATAATAAAGAAACCCAAAACTATAATGAGTTATATCCTACAAATGCTGAACTTTTAGATTCTTACCAAGAATTAGCTTCTTTATATTCAAAAGACTCTAATTATACTATATTTTCTCAAGAACAGTTAGAAATAATCCAAAAAGAAGAATACGATAAATTTATAGCACAAAGTGCAGGAAGTAACGCACCTTCAAGTCCTGATATGGATGATAAAACAAAAACTAGAACCGAAGGTGGTACTAAATATGCAGCTGAAATAACTAGAATTGAAGAAATTTTAGATGAATATATTATAAGAAAAGGAGAAACCCTAAGTATAAATGGTTTAAATTTACAACCATCTGAATTAGAGACTTTTAATGAGGGAAGAAGCCTTTTTAATTTACAAGCAGGCACAGAAACTTTAGACACATTTGGGTCTCAATATGTTTATATAAAATGGGAATTATTAATAAGTATTTTAAACAGTTTTATAATCCCCCACTATCAAAAAGGCACATCAAAACAACCCGTATTAGAACTAATACATAAGGACCTTAATTATACTACATATAAATTAAAAGAAAACCTTATAGATGAAAGAATAGAAGACGATAATGTTACTATTAAAGATTTAAAAAGTAATTTAAAAACAATAGATTCTTATTTAGATATAAGTTCTAATCCAAAAATTTGTATCTTACCCCATCAAATAAAAAAAGAAAACTACCAGTTTACCAAATTAAAAAACGAAACTCCTACAACAGAGGGAATGGTATCTAGTAAAAGCCCCCTTGATGAATATGAATCTAATCGAAAAATAAAAGATATATTTTTTAATATAGACTATTTAGAAAGTACTTATAAAAAAATGCTGTATGATAGTGAAGGTGGTATTAAAGAAGATTTTGGTATTATTAATTTTTTAGAAAAAATATGGAGTGATGCTAATCAAGCTTGTTCAGGCACCCATAATTTTATTCTCCAAACAGATGAACCCCATCATTCTAATAGAGTTAGAGTTGTAGATTTAGCTTACCAAAATACTAAATTAAATAATCCAAGTAAACTTCACGAAATAAAAATACAAGGTAATAAATCAATAGTTAGAGATTTTTCTTATAATACTACTATTGATAATAAATTTTCTTCAACTATAGTAATAGCGGCACAAGCCCCTAAGTCTGTAAATACTTTAGATTCAATTACTTTTGAGGCTTTTAATAGAGATATAGAATATCGTTTTTTTTCAGATAAAGATTTAAATAGATCTAGTCTTGATAAAGGAAAAGAAATAATAAGATTAAGTAATAAATATAGTAGAGATTTAAAAAAAATAGAAGAAAGTATAAATAAAATAAAACAACATAGAATCCAAATTAATAAAGGTACTTATAATAAGGAAAAAGTTTCTAATAATGTATCTAGAGTAAAAAATCTAGAAAATTTACTTATTAATTTAACTTCTAGATATGGGTATAGTGAAAATCAAGAAGGGGGCAACTGGACATATAGGGGATTTATTAAAAAAGTTGAAGATACTGGTTTATCTGATTTATCAAAATCAGCAGTAATTCCTCTAAAATTTGGATGTGTGATGGATGGTATTAGTGGTATAGTTATAGGAAATGTATTTAAAGTAGAAAAAACTAAACTCCCTATAGGATACCAAGAAGACGATATTGCTTTTTGTGTGTTATCAGAAGATCAAAAAATCACAGCAGGACAAGATTGGACAACTGAATTATCAGGTCAAATGATATTTTTAGATATTGCTAAAGAAATCCCCTCATCTAACACAACCCAATCAGACACTAGTGAAACTGAAAATCCAACTGATGATGCAATTAAAGAAGAAGAAAAAAATTATCGTGATATAAATGATCCTGATTTTACTGATCCTCAAGGTAATAAATATTTTATAGATGAATCTGATGGGTCAAAAAGAAGAGTAATAGTAGTTAACATAAATGATGTAAGTATTTATACAAGTGAATTTTCTGAAACAAAATCTCCAGAAGAATTAATTGAAGAAGCACAAACAATTATAGCACAAAGAGATGCACAAGGTCAATATGATGAAAGTCAAAATACTACTTTTAATTTAAATTATGGAGAATAATGGCATACTTACCTAAATCAAAATATAGTGTATTAAATACCCCTGGGAATAAGCTTGTTGTAAAATCAACAAAACAACCTTATATAGGAGATTACATTGAATTTAGTAATGGAAAATATTATGCCGGAACTAATCCTTTAAATGCTAATATTGAATTAGTTGAATTAGAAACAAATTTTAATAATTTTGGTAATAGTAAAAATACAAGAATTTATCATATATTAAATAAAAAAATTCATAATTCTCTTAAACCTAAAGAAGACATACCTCCTTCACGACAAACCCCTACTGAACAAGATTATCAGCGTGGTTATTTTAATAGATATTTTTTAAGAAGAGTAAATCAACAAATGAGTTATATAGAAATTAACTTAGAAACATACAATGAATTAGCATCTCAGAAAGAAAAATATGATTATAACTTATATCAACCAGGTGCTGTAACATGGGCTTTAACAGGTAATGTAAGGGTTATAAATAATAAATCTTTAAGAACTTTAGAACTAAGATTTCCTTTAATTTCCCAATTTTTTGCAGTAAAAAATTTATGGGAAAGGCCCCAACAAGGATTAGTTACTCAAGGTGGAGAATTATACTATGAAAATGGAAAAGAATATGTTGGTCCTTATCATGTTCATCCTGAAAATGGTCCTATGGTAGGAGCAGTTCATGTTGAAGTTTCTCATAAAAAGTTATTTTATGCCTCTAATCTTCAAAATCCAAATGAATATTTAGGAAGCTTCTTCCACACATACCCCCGATATACGCTAGATATTAAAGAACAAGAATACATTGGAGTTAGAGCACCTGAAAAAAGAAATACAAACACCCAAACCACAATACCCCCGATAAACCCCTTACCTCCCACCCCAACAACAAATACAAAAACTAGTGGCTATTAACTAATTTTTTTGTACATTGATAAGGTATGTTCTATCTTATCGAAACACCCGACCAATTCGCAGAAATCCGCGACATTCTCACAGACAAGTGCTATATTGACTATGTCCTAGGAAATGACAATACTCACC
>Ga0181388_1000816_pt1 | contig 9974 bp, 9 predicted proteins | sample 11SPOviralmetaG_FD_130120 | JGI IMG/M metagenome (GOLD analysis project Ga0181388, IMG submission 130120) | Marine viral communities from the oligotrophic San Pedro Time Series (SPOT) site, San Pedro Channel, CA, USA - 11 SPOT_SRF_2010-05-17 | ecosystem: Environmental > Aquatic > Marine > Strait...
AGACAGCCCAACATCAGACAATGGTGCGCCAATCGTTGCGCGGGATGGGACTATCATTAGCGGCAATGGCCGTGTGTTGTCACTCCGAGCAGTGTATGAGCAGTTTCCAGAGCAAGCAGCTGCATACAAACAAGCGATTGCCGAGTATGGGGCAAGTGACGCGAACTACGACAACCCTGTTTTAGTTATGATGATTGACCAGGATATGTCGTTTGAACAGCTTGCCGACTTTGCAGATCGTTCAAACCGCAGTGCAATCGCCACCATGTCGGCAACAGAACGAGCGCAGCGTGACGCACAAGCTATGGACATTAGCATGGTCAATATGTTCCAAGGCGGCTCGATGACTGCCATTGAAAACCAAGGTTTTGTTCAGCAATTCATGCGCGGTGTAGTCGCGCCAACCGAACAGAACCAAATGAGCCGTGATGGCCGGTTGACCAAAGAGGGTGTGCAGCGTATGGAGAGCGCCATTTTGGCGACAGCATACGAGGACACCGATGCGCTGGCTATTATGCTGGACAGCACAGATGACAACATCAAAGCCATATCAAGGGCAATGCTTGATGCCGCGCCTAGATTTGCAAAATTAAAAGCTGACATAGCAGCTGGTGAGGTAAACAGCCAGTTTGATATATCCGCAAAAGTGACTGAGGCGGCTAGAAAGATAAGCGATTTACGCAATCGTGGTGTAAAGCCAAGGGATTTCTTTGCGCAACAAGACGCCTTTAATCAAGTAGACCCTGATGTTGAGGCTTTGATACGAGCGTTTTACAACGAAGAATTGACCCGCGCAAAGTCACAACGCATTATGTCCGATGTTCTAAAATTTTACACAGAAGAAGCTGCACAGAAAAAGCAGGGCGGTTTCTTTGAGGACACAACAACGCCACGCGATGTAATCGAACTGGCAAGGAGAAAAGCAGATGGCACAGAAGGACAAGGCGACCTCCTCTCAGACGCCAAGCAGCGCCCTAGCCGCAGCCTTAATGAGAGCGGCCAACAAACACAACGTGCCGCACCTAAGAGAAGCGGCCAAGGTCTTAAAGAAGCAGATACAGCCTCAATCAAAGCAAGGCTAGATGATGCTGAAAGAACGCGCCGAGCCGAGGTGGCTAGTGAAGAAACTGTGGGAACTACGGAAGATTCCGTACTCGCAGTATCAGACCTCGATAGCCAGCGCACCGAGAAACCTGGAACGCTTGTTGATAAAGAATCCATGCGGCGGTACTCCTCGCTCCAAGGACAGGCGTTTAGAGATGCCGGAATAGACCCCGCATTGGGCAAGAATATGCCCATCGAGCGGCAGTTTAAGATTTTATCTGATTTAGTTAAAAACAAATTTGGCCTTGCTCACGTTGTCAAAACAGACAAAGCCAACAAAAAAGAGGCGGTCGATCAGCTTCTTGCTGGATACCACAACCTTAATAACCTTGCTTATGAACTTGAATTGCCAACACAGGCGATGGGTTTAGAGGGAACGCTTAGTTTTGTGGCTGCAGCTGACACTGGTGCTTACGGCACATACAGCCCAAGCGAACAAACCATTACGCTACCACGACGGTCAAATAGCTTTGCCCATGAGTGGTTTCACGCTCTCGATCATTACCTATTAGAAAAATACGGCTCCGGCGAAACAACCAAAGTGCCATTGGCAACGGAAGCTGTTAGGAAGTATGGAAATGAAGCGTTTGCTCCTGATGCGCCAACAGGCGTAAAGGAATCATACTTTGCGCTTATGAGGGCGCTGTTTAAGGACAAGGCCAGCGAAGCAACGCAGCTTATGGCCATCGATCAAAAGATGGCTGGTATGGAACAGCGAGCAGCAAAGTCCGGCAAAGATGTCAGCGCAATGCCTACCTATCAAAAGCTAAAGGCGCAGAAGCAGCGCATCTTGGAAAGCACCGGCAAAAGCAAAAAAGTCGGCAAGTCACAAATGCGCAAGGACGCAGAGTTTTTTGCTGAGATTGTTGACCAAGGCGTTGACTATTGGGCAAGCCCAGCTGAAATGGGGGCAAGAGCGTTTGAGGCGTTTGCTATTAACAAGGTAACAAATGCGGGGCTGCAAACAGCATTTCTTGGCAAAACCGATGAAGCGTACACCACGACCCTTGAGCAGCTTGGCGTAACTAGAAAGGCGTTAGCCACACCGGAAACCATTACAGATATGTTAGCGGTGCTGGATTCTCGACTGGCTCTTACGTTCCCCAAGTCAGATGAACGAGCAAACATATTCGGCGCAATGCAAAACCTTATGGAAGCTATCAAGCTTGAGACAGAATTAGGGCAAGGTGACAAAGCAGAATTGATAGGTAACGACTTTGTAACGGATATGCGCGATCTGCATAACGTGCCGGAGAAAGAATCAAAAGGCATTTTAGCTGATTACAAGCAAGCCCGAATTGAGGCCAAAAACCTTGCCGAAAGGGAAAAGTCAAAGGTCGACCAATACACCGAAAGATACAAAGGGAAGAAGAAAGCGGTAGTTGGCGAAAAGGGATTTGTTATCCCAATGAAGCATTTTGCTTATATCGAAGATACTGTTATGGCTCCGCTGTTTTACCAAAAGCAAGGCATCCTAAAGGCCATGATAAAGCGTTACCCTGATAACAGGCGCTTAAAAAGAATATATCAGAAGCTGGGAACACACACTGGCGGCGAACTTCAGTCTACTTATGAAGGAGACACTCTTTTCAATGCGCAAGCACGGCAAGTAAGGATTTTTTCAGAGCGTATGAAAAACGCAGTCGTTGGCGCAGAATACAATACGTTCACGCAAGAGGAAGTAACCCAGCTGCGCGACATACTAATAAGCGAAGATAATGTCGGCGCTTCCCCAAAAGTTATAAAGTTGGCTGGGCAGCTGCGCGACATTTATAACAATATGTATGACTATCTGAGAAAAAATGGCTTAGACATTGGCTATGCGCCAAACGGATATGTCCAGCGCATACTCGATCATGCAGAAGTTTCTAACGATCCGGCACTTTTTGAAACGCAAGCAAGGAAAGTGTATGACATCGTTTGGGAGCAGGATTTGGGAGTCATCAACGAGGGCGACCTAGATCAAATGCTGGCGACAGTAAAATACATACAGGACGCTCGACTAGGCATCGAGGAATTTGACCAGCAAACCGGCGAAAAAATTACTTTAGGAAACCGGTCAGACTATAAGAAGTTTGTGGAAAGCACAGCTTGGAGGGACATCAAAGACTTGCTGGGCGCTTTGAAGGTTGAGCAGAAAAAGGAAAACCCAGATCAAGCCCAAATTGACTCACTGAATGCCGAGTTAGAGTTGCAAGCGACCGACATTGCCACGGAGTTTGAGCAGTTTTATAATGCTATGCAGCGGCATTTTTCGCGCATGAAGGCAATAAACTATCGCCAAAGCATTAACCATAGCCATGTTGGCGGCTCTCAAGACGGCTCTCCGCAAGCCAGCTTTACTAAAAAACGCAAGCTGCCTCCCGAAGCTGACAAACTCATGGAGCAGTTTTACATCAGCGACCCTGTAGAAAACCTCACAAACTACATTCTAGGCGCAGTTAGAAAGGCTGAATACAACAAACGCTTTGGCAAGCATCTTATACCAGCGCCAGCCAACAAGAATAACTACACTGATTTACTTGACTACGAACTGAAGCAGCTGACCGACAAAGATGGGATAACGGCTCTTGAGGTCAACGAAATTGAGAACGCGATTAGCAATATGCTTGGCCGTAACATGGATGGCAAAATGCCCACTATGCTACAAAAAGGAGCAAACAGGGCAGCGGCTGCGCTGTCGATTACGCTTCTTATTCGCGCTCCAATCGCGTCTATCGCGGAACCTTTTACCGTAGCAATGACAAGCGGCAGTGTTAAAAAAGGCTTAATGTCTTTTGCCTCGACAATGCAAGAGTTTCCAGGCTTACGAAATCTAGGCAACGCACAGGAAGATATTAGAATACGTCACCAGTTTGCGCGGATCATGGGCGTCATTGATGACCCCGAAGTTGGCGACATAATGACTAACCGGATTGGTGGCGAGTTTGCTGGCGATCCTAAAGTCAGTAAAATCATGGCCAGCTTTTTTGCCAAGATCAAGCTGTCGGGCATTACCAATGCGCAGCGCCGTTCAGCTGCCAAGATCGGCTTCCAGTACATAACCGAAATGGCCTACGAAATACAAAACCCGTCCAGCATGAGAAACCAAAAACAGGCTAGGCTGGTAATGAAAGATTTGGGCGTTGCAGACAGTCGGATGGCTCAGTTTGTAGACTATGTTCTTAGTTTTAACGAACACAACGACAAGGGTAACTTTGTTGGCAAGATGAAGCTGCCCACCGCTAACGAAGTTTTTGCGAATGAGTCTGGTGAGTTTTCCGATATGGGGTTGCAGCTGGCAGTGTCCATCATGCGGTTTACGGATCAATCAATCCAAGACCCGCGTACTGTTGACAGGCCGCTATGGGCAGAAAACGGTATCGGCCGTATCGTTTACGGCATTACCAGCTTCATCTATTCGTTCCAAGACAAGGTTCTTAAACCGATGTACAGAAGGACGGCGCGCGAATATGAAATGAGCAGAAGTGAGGGCAAGAGCAGGGCTAGTTCTGGAATGGATGCTGGGACGGCAGCCGCTTTGAACGCGGCAATACCGCTAACCTCTCTATTTACAGCCCACGCATTAGTCTCGACTGCCAGAGAATACATATTTAACCAAGATCGATGGGATCGTGAATGGGAAGAAGCAGAGGAGGATGAATTGAAGTTTATTGGCAATTATCTGCTGCCTTTGGCTTTTACTCGATCAGGTCTGACAGGTGCTTTTGATCCGTTTTTCCAAGCTTTCACGGGTCTTAAATACCAGCGTGATATTGCTAATACCTTTTTAGGAACTGGCGGTTATGTGGCGCAAAACGTACAGGACATTGCAAAGTATTGGGTCAACAACAGTGAAAACACAGTGTCTAACGAATTTAAGGCACTGCGCGGCATATATAATCTAACTGTAAATCCGTTTACTAGTTTGTTGCTAGCCACCTCAAACCTAACGCCGGCCACAGCTTACGTTGGTACAGGAGCGGCAATGGCGGTCACAAGTACGGATTTCAAAAACGCAATGATTAACCGATGGCTCAATTACTATTACGGCCAAACGTACACACCAGGAAAAGGTGGCCGTAAAGCAAAAAGCACATTCAAACCATAGGACTGAAACATGGCCGTTAATCTTTCACAAGGCAGGGGCGAAAAGCGGCCAACTAGCAAAGGCGCTGGGCTAACCGCCAAGGGTCGAGCAAAATATAATCGTGAAACCGGCAGCAATCTAAAAGCAGCGGTCACGCAAAAGAATCCAACTGGCAAAGACAAGAAACGCCAAAAAAGTTTTTGCGATAGGATGAGTGGAATGAAAGGAGCGATCAGAAAAGATGGCGAACTAACAAGGAAAGGCGCGGCACTGAAACGGTGGCGGTGTAATTTAGGATGAGTTTATACGAAAACATAAATAAGAAAAAAGCTGCCGGTACTAGCCGGTCTAAAAAGAACAGCACCATTTCGGACAAAGCCTATGCGAACATGAAAGCTGGGTTCCCAAACAGTGCAAAGAATAAAAAGAAGAAAATGGCTAAATCGATGGGGTATGCGTGATGCTGACAGCAAAGCAAAAGAAAATCGCTACGGCTGCGGAGCCGCGTAACCAGATCACGGGCGCTGACTTCAAAGCACTGCGTGGCAAAAGTCGCCCAAGTAAAGCAAGGCCAAAGATGGCTGGTGCAATGGGCTATAATAACTCAAACAAAAAGGAGATCTTATAATGCCTGGAAAGAAAAAAGGTAAAGGTGGGCGCGGGTATTAAGTAATCCCGCCAAACACCCCGCCAAACATTTTGTAGATTCGTCCTACTCAACTTGTTTTCATTGAATAAAGTTGGTGCTGCTAGTTATATCGGCCGCACCAGCTTTCCGTTTGTCGAAAGCCTTACCCTACACCAAATAGGTTTCTTTATCTCAGTTTTGAGTGGACTGTGTAGGACAGTGTTGGACACCCTACACCGCCAATGGCGGGGTATCCCGCCAAAAGCGGGGTTTTTCACCGCCAAAATTAATCAACCATGTGCGCCAAATAATTAGGCGCTAGATGCTCGTAATTGTCACGAACAGTCTTTTCTGTGTCGCCCATAAACTCAGCAACATCTTTTATGTTCACGCCAGCCATGATTTTATTGGTCGCCCATGTGTGACGGAATGTGTGCGGGGTAACGCCCTCGATCCCCAGCATCGTGTTTACTCTACCGAGGCCAGACTTTACGGCGGTCAACTTATCCATGACCCAACTGCCGGTGCGCTGATCGTAGGCTTCCTCTAAAACAGTGCGCAGTAATTTGCTCATCGGAACCCAAGGACGGCGCTTTTTCGTCTGGATTGCCCCAGCTGGTAGGAAGTTAATCATGCCGTGCTTGCCCTGATCCCAATACACTTGGTCATAAGTCAGGGTCAGTATCGCAGTCTTGCGCTGCGCTGTCTCACCGGCTAATACGATAAACCGCTGTATTCGATGCCTACGGTTACTAAGCATAACGCCTTGCCCGTTGTAGTTTTCATTAAGGGCAAAGTCATAATACTTATCCCATTCTTCTTTTGTAATAACACGATCGCGTGGCGGTGAAGCTGGCGGCAAATCAAAATACGGCATCATATCATTTGGCAGCCGTCTGTCTCTTGGCTCGACCCGCTCACACATAAAGCGCATACAAGCCCTTAACTCTTGTAACTCAAGGCGACAAGTGCCGGTTGTGGCGCAGCTGCGCCCAATCTTTGCCGACATACGGGCTTTTGTATAATCAGTGCTATGCTTGCGGGTAATCTCGCTGACACGCAAATGGCCAAAGCCTTTGTTGATATTTTTAATAACTGATTTAAGGCGCTGCCAAGTGGCCAAATTCTGAACGTGCTGGTCAAACCAAAGTTCAAGGCAATGCGATACAAGAGGATCAACTTCTACAATTAAATCTTTCTGGCGCTGCTCTAGCCAGCCGAGAAACCTAACTTCTGCTGTTGCGCGATCTTTCGTCCGTAAGCTCGATCGTGTGTCTCTTTTGCCGTCATTGTAATAAACATACCATTTTCCGGTTTCTGGCCTAAGATCAATCCTTGGCGGTAATTTAGCTGCCATTCTATGTCGCTCCTCTTAATCCTAATGCAGCCCCGTAGCTTTGTGTAGGGAAGCTGACCGGCGATTCGCATCCTTGCGATCGTTCTTATCGACACAGATAGCAAAACCGCAGCCTCCGACTGCGTTAAGTAATTACTCATTCATAAGCACCATTATTTGAGTTGCTACTGCTTTTGGTAGCTTCTTATTTATCCTTACCCACATATACTCATCATCACCAGGCATTTGCCGAAAAGACAATGCAGGGGTTTCTTCTTCGATGGCAGCTGCCTCGTAGTTGGGGTACAATTCGACAGGTTCGACACCTAAAGCATCGGCCATTTTTTTAAGATTAAGTGGTGAAGGAATGTTGTTTGCTCGTATATACTGGCTAATACTATCACGCCCTAATCCACTGGCTCTTGCAAGGTCGCTTTGGTTCCAGTTTTTCTTCATCATTAATGAGTAAAGACGCTTGGCAAACTCTGCCTTTCTTATTGTTTTTACTGATAAATCTACATCAGCATTTGCTTTATATTCACTTCGACCGGAGATTCTTTCGGCCATGACTAGCTCCCTCTTTTTATTAGTAGTATTTTTTTCAGTAAAGTATATCAGCAGCTTTGTCTAGTACAAAAATACTGCGGTATTCATGTACGATTTTACTTGAAAGCCTATATCTATTATGATTACTGTATCCTACAAAGCGGAGCATAACGACAAAATTGGTGTGTTAAATTGGATTACAACAGAAAGACAAAATGCGAAGGTAAGTGGCAACTTGATACCCGCCGAATCGTAAGTGAGTTTGGAGGTATCACTCAGACTGCACGGGCTTTAAAAGCCAGTGGCAATGATGTTTCTGAGGGCGCGGTCGATGTTTGGCGGCGCAGGGGTGCGATGAATATGACGAGTTTGTTGCATTTAATGATGATTGCGCATCAGACAAATATGCCGTTTAATTTGCTTGATTACGTTAAACCCAAGAAAACAGCTAGTAGCGTTGCGGAAGGCAGCCAAGCTGAAGGAGATTGAAATGCTTAAAGATAGAAATATGGTTTATAAAAATGTTAAAGGCCGTAGGCTTCAAGCTGGTTTTATTTACGGATCGAACCCTAGATCAGCTACAAGATGGTGCGACCAGCCTACAGCGCCTCCGATTAGTGGAGGTACGAAATGAATGTTCATTACCTACCAAGTGTATCGGATGCCGAATTATTTCTGAAAGAAATTGATTTGCAGCTTAAAAATGCGAAGCCTTATTCATCAGAGAAACAACATTTAATGTGGCTTCTTAGTCAAGTCTCGGCAAACGCAAAGTTTCCGCTAGGCGATGTCGATGGTGCTATCAAGCGTATGGCTACATCCCTGATTTATATTTATTCTGACGATCGAGCAGCAATTAATGGTTTTGTTGTTTCACATAATTGTTTTAATTGTGAAGAATATGCTAAGTCTGCGGCCGTAATTAGTGGTTTTTGGCAAAAACAAGACTTAAAAGGTGCAGTATGATTGTTTGGGGATGCGATCCTGGTGCTTCTGGTGCTTTAGCTTTGTTCGATGCTGGCAACGGTGTTGTCGAGACATGGGATATGCCTATCGTTGAAGTCAGAGGCAAAAGGGTTGTCTCTCCGCAATTAATTAAAAACATACTGGAATTACATGACGCACCTGTTTGGATCGAGCAAGTATCTGCTCGGCCTGGTCAGGGCGTTACCAGTATGTTTAACTTTGGCAAGTCTTACGGCATGGTTCTAGGCGTTGCAGCTGGTCTTGGGTATGTGACCAGTTATGTCACACCTCAAGCGTGGCAAAAAGCAACCCGAACACCATCCGGCAAGGACGGTAACAGGCAACGGGCTATGGAATTGATGCCAGCTTACAGCCAGCTATTCGCCAGAAAAAAAGATGACGGCCGCGCCGATGCAGCTTTAATTGCCTACTACGGCTTTACTTATGGAGGAAGTGTTGAATAATACGATCGACACAAACGGATTTGATTTACATAATTTGAAGCATATCAGCGTCAGTCAGGTGAACAAATTCCGTGAAGCGCCGGACGCATGGGCTGCTCAATACCTTGGCAAGCAACGCTTTCCTTTCGGTGCAGCTGCCGTTCAAGGCAAGGCGGTCGAGGCTGGTGTCGATCACGGCGTTTACAATGACGCAAGCGATGAAGAATGTATTCAAATTGTTTGGGAAACATTTAACAGTGAAGTTATGAAGCTGCCTAATGGAGCCGAGTTTTTTGAGAAAAAGAAAGATGTAATGGCTCGTATGTGCGTTGTGGCACTAGAGCAAATGCGACCGCTAGGTAAGCCGGAACTACCGCCTAAAGGCAATAGTCAGCACAGGTTTGAGGTTCCAATTCGTTTCCGCGATGGTGACTCTGGGCGTGTTAAGGCTCTTGGTTTTCTCGATTATTGGTATCCGCACCTCGATAATCTGGTGGTCGATCTTAAAACCACAAGCAAAGCGCCGTCTGATTGGAGCCTTTCGCACGGCATACAAGCGGCGGTTTACGAAAAAGCGGTGGCAAAGCTAACCGGCAAGCCAGCAAAAGTTAAGTTTTTGTATTCTTTAACTCGCCAGAAAGACCCGTTTATTTGGATGACAATGGAAGATAGCGACACATATATGAACCAGTTTAAGCAAACAATCCGCACAATGGACAAGCTGTTGTCTTTAAGCGGCAACACACAAGACATTTTAGATGTGATTCCACACAACCCAGATACGTTTTACTGGAATCAGGCTGGCGACATTGCGCAAGCGATTTACCCACAATGAGGCAGAGCGTGAGCAACGCTTACAAACTGACACGCAAGACGAGGTGC
>Ga0181388_1000820_pt1 | contig 9951 bp, 11 predicted proteins | sample 11SPOviralmetaG_FD_130120 | JGI IMG/M metagenome (GOLD analysis project Ga0181388, IMG submission 130120) | Marine viral communities from the oligotrophic San Pedro Time Series (SPOT) site, San Pedro Channel, CA, USA - 11 SPOT_SRF_2010-05-17 | ecosystem: Environmental > Aquatic > Marine > Strait...
GAGACAGATGGTCTATTAAATGTAGTCTCTGTCATCCATTGTATAGCTCTGCGTAACGTCGATACTGGCGAAGGCATGTTGTACGGCCCAGGTGAAATCCAAATGGCACTCAATATACTTCAGAATGCTGACGAGATTATAGGACACAACGTCATAGCTTATGACAACGAAGTGATCCGAATGCTGCATCCTGAGATTAACCTGGATAATGTCAAAGTCACTGACACATTAGTGCTGTCACGGTTGATCAGAGCTAACCTCATGCAAGAGGACGCCAGTAGTGTGTTCTTGCTCAAGGAGCTACCAAAGAAATACATGGGTAGCCACTCGTTGGCTGCATGGGGATATCGTACTGGTAACCATAAAGGAGATTACCAAGACGGCTGGGAAACTTACAGTGAAGAGATGGGCAACTACTGTCTGCAAGATACATCAGTAACGTTGACCATCTACAACCAATTTATGAATGCAGGGTTCTCCCAGGAGAGCATTGACCTGGAACATGACTTGGCTGAGATTTGCCTGGAGATTGGCAACAACGGTTGGACGTTTGATATCAAAGCAGCGTCAGAGCTATACGCTAAGTTAGCCCAGCGCCGCGATGAGCTAGGTACAGAGCTGGACGACTTGTTTCCACCGTGGACAATTGAGACTGAGTTCTTGCCCAAAGTTAACAACGCTAAACTAGGGTACGTCAAATGTGAGATCTTCATCAAAAAGAAGGTCGTGTCGTTCAACCCTGCATCGAGGCAGCACATACACAAGTGCCTGGTCGATAAGTACAAATGGAAACCTAAAGAGTTCTCTGCATCTGGCCAAGCCAAGATAGACGATGTTGTACTGTCTGAACTTCCTTTTCCAGAAGCAAAGCGCCTAGCGGAATACTTCTTGATACAAAAGCGTATAGGGATGTTAGCTGAAGGCGCTGGTGCCTGGTTAAAGATGGTCGATGACGACGGTAAGATCAGACATACAATTGTGTCTGGGGCTACAATATCGGGCCGAGCAGCACACCGTGGGCCAAACCTTGGTCAAGTACCTGGCACCTACAGCCCATACGGCAAAGAGTGCCGCAGCTTGTTTACAGTGCCTAAAGATTGGTACCTGGTCGGATCTGATTTGTCTGGGCTGGAACTGAGGTGCCTAGCTAACAACCTCAACGACAACGGTGAATATGCTAAGCAGATCTTGGAAGGCGACATTCACAGCTACAACGCAAAAGCATTTGGTGTTGACCGCCCGACAGCCAAGACCGCCATATATTCTATGATATTTGGAGCTGGTAATCCAAGGTTAGGAGCTGTTGTTGGCGGCGGTGCAAAGGAAGGCGCCAAGCTGAAAGATGCATACGATAAAGCTGTGCCAGCGTTTGCTGAACTAAAGCGTAACTTAGCTAGAGCTGCGAAGCGTGGGTACCTCAAAGGTATCGATGGCAGACACTTATACTTACGCAGCGAGAGGAATGCATTATCGCAATTGCTCCAAGGTAGCGGTGCAATCATCTGTAAGAAATGGGTGCAGCTCGTCCACAAAGAACTGAAACAAAAGTACGGCCGTGACGCACAGATAGTAGCGTGGGTACACGACGAAGTACAAATAGCATGTAAAACATTGGAGATATCACATGGCGTCCAAACTATCACTAAACGACTGGCAACAGAGTCAGGAGTTGCTTTCAAAACAAAAATCCCCATCGACTCAGAGTATTCAGCGCCTAGCAGAACTTGGGCTGATACCCACTAATCTTGATTCATCAATCATCCTCGCACTTGGCATGTACATCGTAATCGATCGTGCCTGGAGAGATCCATTTAAAGTTGGCTCTCGCTTCTCAAGGGAAGGTGCAATGGTCATCGCTATAGCAGCATCTGAAGGGTTCATCACAAACAACATCGGTGATGACCAATGGGATGACAAATGGCGAATAACAGAAATCGGTATGGAATTTAAGGAAGAGCTAAATGAAATTCTACGGAACGTCTTTGAAGACAGCGGCAACCACACTATTAATTGATGCTGACCTGTACTTATACAGGGCATGTGCAGCAGCAGAACAAGAAACTGATTGGGGCGATGACGTCTGGAGCCTATGGGCAGATCTAAAGATTGCAAAGGATATCTTTCGCAACAACATCTTAGACTTCTGCGCTAAGTTTGAGACTGACCAGGTACTACTAACGATCTCAGACAAAGAGAACTTTAGGAAAGACATCTACCCTGAGTACAAATCAAACAGGAAGAAAACACGTAAGCCTGTTGGCTACAAAGCCCTGGTGCAGTGGGCTAGAGATAACTACGACGACATCACTGTCCCTAAGATGGAAGCAGATGATGTCTTGGGTATCCTAGGCAGCACACCAGGCAGTAACACCATCATTATCAGCGACGACAAAGATATGATGTCTATACCGTGCCGTCTTTACAGGCCTCAGTCTGAAGAACGCATGACAATTGACCAGGACGAAGCTGACAAGAACTGGTTGATGCAAGCACTTACAGGTGACCCTACGGATGGGTACGCCGGACTAAAGGGTGTCGGCAAAGTTACAGCAGCAAAGATCCTGGGCAGTAGGCCGTCATGGGATCTAGTCGCACAAGCATACGCCAAGAAGGACATCCCAGTAGCGGATGCCGTCATACAAGCACAGCTTGCCAGGATCTTACGCCACACTGATTGGTGCACAAAGACCGAAAGCATCAAACTATGGGAGCCAAGCAATGCACCACGACCCACAGCATGACCCAGTAGAACGTCCACGACATTACAATAATGGGAGCGTGGAATGCATTGATGCAATGAAAGCAATGGCTGACGGAAGTGGCGTCGAAGGACACGCTGCCTACCTTTGGCAGAACGCATTCAAGTACATGTGGCGCTGGCCGTACAAAGCAAAACGCCTGGAGGATCTACGCAAGTGCTCCTGGTACCTACAACGATTAATCGAAACAATTGAAAAAGAAGAAGACATATAACATGCTAAAGAACATAACTAACAATGCACCATACGGCCCAACCATTGCTATCTCTGAGGAGATCCACGCAATGAAATACAGGTCAGTTGGTGAGTCATTCAAAGAGGCAATGACCAGGGTAGCAGAAGCCCTCAAAGACGACGAAGGGCATTTCGATAAGTTTCGTGACATACTGTACAATCAAAGGTTTCTACCGGCTGGCCGTGTTCAGTCTGCAATGGGAGCACCACGTAAAGTAACACCGTACAACTGCTTTGTGTCTGCAACAATAGACGACAGCATGAACGGCATTATGGATGCTGCAAAGAACGCTGCAAAGACAATGCAGATGGGTGGTGGTATTGGTTACGACTTCAGTACGCTAAGACCCAGAGGTACATTGATCAAAAGCCTGGACAGTAAGTCCAGTGGGCCGATGTCTTTTATGGGTATCTTTGACTCTATATGTAAAACAATTGCCTCTGCCGGCCACAGACGCGGCGCTCAAATGTCCGTTTTAAGAGTTGATCACCCTGACATCCAGGAGTTCATACACGCAAAGAACAACAGCACTGATCTAACACAGTTCAATATGTCTGTTGGTGTTACAGATGCATTCATGCAAGCAGTAAAAGACGGCACAGACTTTGACCTGGTGTTCGAAGGCCAAGTACACAAGACTGTAGACGCTAGAGCACTGTGGGATGATATCTTACGCAGCACCTGGGATTGGGCAGAGCCTGGCATATTGTTCATGGATCGCATCAACGCAAAGAACAACCTTTGGTACTGTGAAACTATAGCCAGTTCGAACCCATGTGCCGAACAGCCTTTGCCGCCAAACGGTGCTTGTTTGCTTGGGTCTTTTAACCTGGTGAAGTACGTGCACACAGATGCCCAGGGAGACAGAGCGTTTCTCTACAGCTCTTTGATCAAAGACATCCCAGAGGTCGTAAGAGCTATGGATAACGTAGTCGATCGTGCCATCTTCCCACTACCACAACAAGAACAGGAAGCTAAATCAAAGCGTCGTATGGGCTTGGGTGTGACGGGTGTTGCAAACGCTATCGAGGCGCTGGGCTACACGTTTGGGTCTAACGGCTTCATGATGGAACTAGAGCGTATCATGCGAACTGTCCGTGACGAGGTCTATCGTACATCAATAGCTTTGGCCAAAGAGAAAGGCCCGTTTCCGTTGTACGATGAACTAATGTTAAACAGTGAGTTCTGTGAGACGCTGCCAGATGATATCCGTGCAGACATACGTGAACACGGCATACGCAACAGTCACTTGTTGTCAGTCGCACCAACAGGGACAATCAGTCTATCGGCAGACAATGTATCAAGTGGCATAGAGCCGGTGTTTGCTCACTATTACGACAGGACTATCCAGACCTTTGATGGCCCTAGAGTAGAGCGCATCGAGGACTACGGCTTCCGTGACTTTGGCGTCAAAGGTAAGACAGCAGACGAGCTGTCAGTGTTTGACCACGTCAAGGTGTTGAACTTGGCATCTAAGTACGTGGACAGTGCTTGTTCTAAGACCTGTAACGTGGGTAGCGAAGTTACCTGGGAGCAGTTCAAAGACGTCTACATGCAAGCATACGACGGTGGTGCCAGTGGCTGCACGACCTTTAGGGCATCAGGTAAACGCTTTGGCATATTGAACGCTGCATCATCTGAAGAGGTGGCCGCATCGCCAGTTGTCGAGGTGGTCGATGAAACGTTTGTCGATGAGCACGAGGGTGGCGCTTGCTACCACGATCCAAACACAGGGCTAAGAACCTGTGAGTAAGTAAGTAATAAAAAGAGGTAAAGTGTTACGGCAGCACGTCGGCTTCCAATTCCGAAAGACTAGGTTCAATTCCTAGTACCTCTGCCAAAACTGATAATGATAAGGGGCAACAATAGTTATGAGCATAACCAAAAAGAAGTATGATAAAGAAGAGTTCTTGTTAGCAGTCCACGAACATTTCTCACAGTACGAAAACAAAGCAATGCGTAAAGTCCACGCAATACGAGGCAACATGTCAGGCTGGCAGCAGTTTGAAGATGCTAAGATTGGCGGTCGTAGAGGTGCAGAAGTACGCATCGAAAGATACGGGGAGACACGTAAGAATGACGTTCACAGTAGAGATTGAGAAAGACTACACGAAGGTCGTTACACTCGACGACAAGTCACAGCATGAGGATCTTGAGATCTACCTGGAAGACAACGGCACAGTGTTTATACGCCAGTATGCAGAGACACTGAACGAGTACCAGGTGATACACATCAGCTACAAGCAGTTCATTGATATGGCGAAGTCATTGGAAGCTGATGCAGTCAACGGTATGTACCGCATGCAGACTGTCAGTAGTAATGGTAGTAGTTAATAAAGACGAGGCCTGGGAAACCACATAGTTGCGGTACTCTCCAGGCCTCTAGCACCGATTAAAGTGCGTTGTGTTCCTACACTTTTGGGTAGCGAATGTACCACAAATAGTAGGTTCGAGTAATACATTACACAGCATCTGACCTTGTGTCCACCCTTATAGAGAAACGTTGGTGTCATAGCACACCTGTTAGCTCCTCTGTAAACTCATATGTCGTTCCTCCCGAATAGACAGACGTTGAACTCCCGAGAGTTGAGATCCGTTTGTTGAGACGTATGAGTTTACAGACGAGTTAATAGTCACATAACGACGACTACTACCACCATCATGACAACAACAGCAACAACAGCACATACAACTAGGTAACTAACGACCATGACCATATTACTAAGAGTAACAGTGAGAACACTAAAGACTATCGTCTTATGGCTTGGAGCATACGAGTACCACGTGATGGCTAACAGATCTGCTGATCGTCTTAGAATGGCGTCTGATCCAGAGCTGAAAGACTTTGGTATTAACAGGAGCAGCATTGCTGTCGAAGCACATAGTGAATGCCCTTGGTGTCATAAGAGTAAACGTTGGTAGACTTGAGTGACGCTGGTGTGACATAGGTCTGTGTCTGTATTTTGTATTCAACGAAATGGGCATGAATCCAGATAAATTTCTCTAATGTCTGATAAGCCACCCTTGTCGTCAACGGATTACAAGTCCGTTTACATAGAAATGCAATGATATCAGTGGGTTACAGATGCCCATAATAATATCAATAGAAATGAATGTCGATTTAGGTACCCTAGGCAGAAAATGACCCCCCGTACCTAACTTTAGAATCCAATTTCAAAAACGCAGCTAAACCCTTGGCTTGTTGTTGTTGTTGTCCGGCTTCTTGAAGAGCAGTCGTCCACAGTAACACAATAGCAATCAGGAACCCCGAACTATGGCACTTGAAACAGGCACATACATCAACTCCCTAGTCTCCTCGAACCCAGCCTCAACAGATGGCCTGGCACAAGCTGACGACCACTTACGACTTCTAAAGTCTACCATCAAAGCTACGTTACCAAACGTCACTGGTGCAATCACATCGACACACACAGAACTCAATGCTCTCACAGGCGTTACAGCGTCCCCAGCGGAGATCAATAAGCTAGACGGATTGACTGCTACGACAGCACAATTGAATGCTATAGCCGCCACTGGTGGCATACCTTCTGGCGGTATCATTATGTGGTCTGGGGCAGTCTCAGCGATCCCTGCTGGTTGGGTCTTATGTAATGGTTCCAACAGCAGCCCTGACCTTCGTAATCGGTTTGTGGTGGGTGCTGGTTCATCCTATGCAGTCAACGCCACAGGTGGTACTGATAGTGTCAGCTTGTCTACAGCCAACATACCAGCACACAGTCACAGCTTTAGTGGCTCTGGTACTACCAGCACTATAGGCGACCACATACACGGGTCTGTAGCTAGACCATATCCTGGAGACTCTGGACGTGCTGGGAATGCCTCATCGGGTGCTCCTGGTCTTCATGGTGCTAACCTACTAGGGAACTCCACAGGAGCCGCTGGTAGCCACAACCACACAGTGTCAATCAGTGGTACTACAGGCAACACTGGTAGCGGAAGTTCACACGAAAACAGACCGCCATACTATGCTTTAGCATACATAATGAAAACTTAATGGAGTAGTAGCCCATGACTAACCTCCCTATCCGTGGGCTTGGGTCTGTTGGTGTCATTACAGACATCGACCCATACAGCCTACCCATCAATGCCTATACACGCGCCAAGAACGTAAGGTTCAATGAAGCCAAGGTAACAAGAGCACCAGTGTACAGGAGCATCTCAGGTAACCTTAGTATCAACCCTAAGTTCATATACGGCATCGATGCCCTCACTGGGTTTGATACAGTTATAGTGGTGGATGATACTTTTGACATCTATGAGATGTCTAATGGCGTCCTATCCCAGAAGTTCAACAGTTCTTTGTCTGCATCGTCTATCACACCTGTGACAGCTACGATCCTTGCAGACGTGCAGTACATCAATAGAGCCAACACTACGCCAGTACATAGAGTACCCAGCGCAACTAATTTTACTGCATTGACCAACTGGCCTAGTGGCGTAACCACGACAGCCATGAGATCATACGGTGACTTCTTGCTTGCACTAGGCACAGTAGAGAGTGGCACAGACTTCCCTAACAGGGTTCGCTTTAGTGACCCAGTGTTAGCTAACCAAGTCCCTAGTACATGGGATGCCGCAGACTTGACTAACAGCGCTGGTTTTAATGACCTAGTACAAATGAAGACCCCTATAGTCGATGGTGCTACCCTTGGATCTAACTTCCTGGTGTATTCACAAGACCAAGTGTGGATGATGGAGTTCGTAGGTGGGGCGTTTATCTTTAACTTTAGAAAACTCTTTGATGACGCTGGAGTAATCAATCAGAACTGCATCCAAGAAGTCGAAGGTAAACACTATGTTTTCGATAGAGATGACATCTATGTAACTGACGGCAACACCAGACAATCTATATGTGACGGAAGAATCCGTGACTACATCTTCAACGGCCTAGACAACTCAAAGTCTGAACAATGCTTTGTCTTACACAACTCACTGCTCGAAGAGTTATACTTTTGTTACCACACGGGTGACGATATGGCTGAATACCCAGAAGGTGACGCATGTAACCGAGCAGCTGTCTACAACTACAAAGAAGACATCTGGTCATTCTATGATTTACCTAATGTAGTCGCTGGTGCTGAAGCCAACGTAAACTCTGTGTCTACATACGCAGACGCTACGACTACTTACGACAACATAGGTGGCTCATATCACACTCAAGAAAGCCCATATCAAAGGCATCCACTTGTTCTAGCAAAAGCTGGGGGTGGTATAGCTAACAGCAAGGTCTACGGTATCGACTTGATTGAAAAAGGATCACTGTCGCAGCCAATAGACACAGATGTATCTAAGCCGTTCTTCCTGGAGCGTGTAGGTCTTGACCTTGATGACCAAGGCATACCCCTCACTGGCTACAAGATCATATCTAAGATTACACCACAGATTTCTACAGACAGCTCAGAAGGTAGCTTTGTGTTTACTTTTGGAGCAGCAGACTTACCACATGCCACCCCTAACTACGGGTCGCCTGTATCGTTTGATGCCTTGTACAACTACAAAGTGGATACCCGTATGGCTGGTAGATACCTGTCGTACAAGATGACAACTGGAGTAGACAAAGACTTCAACTTCACTGGTATGGATGTGGATGTTACTGTGACAGGTAGGAGGTAACTTACAATATGGCTATCTCAGATAAAATTAATATGCTGGTGTCTGCTTATGTTAGACGCCAAGCACCAATACTCTCTCCAGAGTTCCTAGCAAACTATCTGCAAGAGGAACTGAGAGAAATAGAAGCGTCTATTAAATCATTAGCAGACGCAAGTACCCAAGTAACCGACAGAGAGCCGCCTAACCCAAGAAAGGGCATGGTGCGCTATGCCGTGTACCCTTGGGAGCCACTAGGATCAGGCGTATCTAAACTTGTCGTTTACAACGGCACAGCTTGGATAGCCGTATAGAACATATAAACAAAGGAATGTAATAACATGTGGGGACAAATTGCTGGAGCCGTATTAGGTGGTGGAATGAGCTACCTTAGTTCTAAACAAGACCGCAAGAACCAAGCTGCACAGAACGATGCACTAATGGCTGGTTTTAACCAATACAAACCGTATGTAGACAATAACCTAAAAGGCTCTGAAGGCGCTCTAAATAACGTTTTAGACACTGGTGCCTACCAAGGTCAAACATACGCTGGCCCGAACGCTTTCCAAACTGGAACTGCAAACTCTATGGGCAACTTCGGTATGGGCATGATGAACTCTGGCAACGCCATGATGGGCAACAACGCCGGCTTTGGCAACAACGCAAACAACATGTACGGCCAGTACCAGGGCATGGTAAACAACGCCCAGCAGCAAGACCGCCTGGGTAACGCAATAGATTATGCAAACGCCAACACTGGATCTCTCCTAGACACAGCTATGCGCGATGATCGCCGTAATCTACAAGAGAACACATTAACTGGGATTGACATGGCAGCGTCTGGGTCTGGCAACACGAACTCAAGTCGCGCTGGTATTGCTACAGCAGTAGCCAACCGTGGTTATGATGACCGTAGAGCTGACATGGCATCAAACATACAGAACAGCCTGATTGACCGTAGTTTAAACACACAGAACCAAGCATTTGCTGACCAGCAGAACGCACTGTCTGGGGCTATGGGTGCAAACAGTGCAATATCAAACGCATATGGTGTTGGTCTAAATACTATGGGCCAAGGTGCTAACTTCGGCATGAACGCCGGTAACTCTTTACAAGGTTATAACCAGGCACAACTAAATGACATGCGTCAACGCTTTGAAGACCAGCGTGACTTCGAGATGCAGCAGCGCACTATGTACAACGCTGGAATCTTAGGCAGAGCACCAAACTCTAGCCAAAAAGTAGTAGCTAACATGCACAACCCAATGATGGCCGGTATTAGTGGTGCAATGGGTGGTTACGGCAAAGGTATGCAAGGGTTTGGCTTTGGATAATAATAGGGACACA
>Ga0181388_1000821_pt1 | contig 9951 bp, 1 predicted proteins | sample 11SPOviralmetaG_FD_130120 | JGI IMG/M metagenome (GOLD analysis project Ga0181388, IMG submission 130120) | Marine viral communities from the oligotrophic San Pedro Time Series (SPOT) site, San Pedro Channel, CA, USA - 11 SPOT_SRF_2010-05-17 | ecosystem: Environmental > Aquatic > Marine > Strait...
AAATATACCGGCTCCGACATTAAACAGTTCTGCTTTATCAGGGGAGTCGTTTCGGAGAGTTGCAGAGGCATAATATCCTAACCCGCTACTTAAATTTACTTTGTTATCTTTACTAAACATTATAAAGCTACCATCACCAGTACAAGTTAAGGGAATTTCTTGACAATAACAAGGTGTAATCGACCCACTTTGTGGAAAATAAGTGTTCTGGTTAGTCGCTTCACTCACAACATCGGCAAAAGAAGAAGTTAAAGTTAAATTCCAAGCTTGAGTATTTATAAAATAATCCAAACATTCAGAGGCTTTGGAAAATTGTACTAACGGCCCAAGAGTGAACACACCAACGGCGTTAACTCTCGACCAACAATCACCATTCCCAGTTTCACAATTTGTAATACCATTATCTACAAATGTACCTAACGACATTCCAGGGGCTGTATTTATAACATTTCCCAACAATGGATTGCACGCCGTGGGATACTTACCAATTTCTAAAAAAGGCGTGTTATAATTATTTGCTGAAAAAGCTACGTCTAGCAAATCTGCGCGGCTATTAAACTGTGGTAATGATAGGCAAGATGGATCTTGCAAGTTATAGTGGTCTGTAAAAGCGGCGTCAGTTATCAAGATGTTCACTCCGCTAGGATCTGTAGTACACACAACATTTATGTTAATTTGTGAGAAATACTGATTAAACAAAGCTTGTGGCATATCACAGATTATAGAGCTAACAGTTCCATTCCAAGGTATTATCGTTTCAATTGGACCTATCATTATAATGTCACCTTGATCTGATGTTAAGTGGGGTGTTGTAGTAGAAGCCCACTGATCACCGCCTAGTGGATTACCAGTTGTACCATAATCAATTGGATTTGAAAAATAAGCAGTATCACCAATTTGTACTGATGTATTTAATGGGTTCGGAAAATCTAATTGTATAGTGACGTATGCCATATTTATTATTTTACAGTTATATTAATTGTTTTTTCATCACTAGCAGTTGTTCCATCGCTCAGTGTATATAATATCTTATCTACTCCAACAAAACCATTAACCGGAGTGTATTGAATCACCCTTCCACTGACAGCGGTAGACCCATTTTTGCTATCACCCGTAACGGTTGCTGTCTTTGTAGAAGAGTCGTAATCAAAATCAGATGTACCTATGTTAAAAGCTTTAGCATTTTTAGGAACATCAATACTAAAACTTCTCGCGTTAGGTTTTCTAGTTATTATACTGTCTAAATCAATAGTATGTGTTACATCTCGTGTTCCAAACCCTGAGAAACTAGCTTTTAAAGTTAAAGTAACTGTATTAGTACCGCTTCCAGAAAAACCAAACGACGAAGTAACTACTGAGCTGTCGTCGTCAAGCTCTAGGTCCATACCATCAATCAACATCATTTTTGTTGACAAGTCAACACACGCGTTACCATTTTCGTTAGTCTGTGTATGGACTTTAGAAATATTAGATCCAACTGTATACGTAAAAGAAACACTGGTGTTTTCTGGTATAACAATTTTTCTATCTACCGTGATATTCTTACCACAATCAACCGACACTATTTGAAAATCATTAATACCATTAATAGATCCAAACATATAAGGAAGTAAGCCAACCGTATCGTCTAACTCAAATTTGTTTGTAGCTTTTCTACAGTTAGAGACATCTAAGCTTTTATGTATTATTTTAGATTTAGTTACTTTTCCACTAACTCTCATGCCTGCAGATATTTCTCCAGTTATAGGGTAGTTTTGACTACCCTTGGTTACTTCTCCAGATGTTGTAGCATCTATAGCTCTTGTTGTAAGAGGTTTTATTATAGCGTATTTACTTCTTTTAGGGTCTGCGTCTGCTTTTACTCTCCTTGTAATAACCGTATTCTTTGATATTGAATTATTAACATTTCCATTTACATAAAAAAACCCAGCAATACCACCCTCACCCGCACCAACTTCTGTTATTACTAAAGTTTGTGGTTGAGTTATGAATCCCTCATGTTTAGCTGGTCTTGTTACAGTGACATCGTCTCCGCTAACAACCATTCTAGCAGAAGTTGTTGAGTTTGATAGTGTAAGTGTTACGTCTGGATATTGATACAACGTTATTTTATCTAAATCACAACTAACATCAGCGTGAGCATTTATTTTTATTTCGTAATATGCCTCTATCAAACCACCGGTTACACTAGTTGATATGCTTGGAAATTTTTGATTTAATATGTAAATACCTGACCTTGGTATTTCTATATTCTGTAGCTCTTCTTCTAATATACAGTCTCCATCGCTATCATTAATTTCTAATGAAAATCCAGAACCAGCTGTACCACGTAGTTTAATTTGACGAGTTTCACCTCTAGGACTTATAAAGGTGTTAACATTTTGAATTTTAATTGATGTTATCTTTTTTTCCATTATTTGTTTAATTTATTAAGAACCGCTACAAGGTACCCAAGGGTTAATTGGATCAGAGTTAAGTGGTATTCCAGTAAGTGATTGAGTAAATATTCCAGGGTAATACAGAATACCAGCATTTTGTCCAGTCACATCCCCATTGTGTACAAAACAGCTAGTTTGACCTTGAGGGTTTGTGTATTGAACAACATCACCACTACCATAGCTATTGCTTAGCGTATCACTCCAACTTGGTGCAGCACTACAGTCACATATCGTCGACCGTGGTAGTTCACAAGGGGAGAAATAACTACCAACTTGATCTGGAGGAGTGTTAAAATTACCATTATTATTAACCCAAGTAGCACTATCTGGATAATACGTCTCGCCGTTGTAGGAAACTGGGCCACTACCATCAGTGTAAAAAGTACCTGAAACCCACGGGACGGACTGGCCTTCACATGGATTATTACCACCTCTACCGTCGCAATCTATTGTAAAATTAAATATTTTGAAACAACCTTCACTATCTGTTATTCTAACCGAGTAATTTCCTACGCTTAAGTTTTGAGCTTCAGGAGGGGAAGTCATCAAGGCACTTGGTTGGTATTGTGTTAATTGACTTGTTAATGATGTACCAGTTGCGTTTGGACCATCAAAATATTCAGCAGTCCAATACGAAGCAGATGCTTGTAAGCTAACAGACTGTATAACATGGCTTCCGTCAGAGTTGTCACCAGTAAAAGTAACACAATCAGTCATTGGCGTAGCGGGTGTAGACGCGTGAACCGCAGCAGGATCGTTACCTACACAAGAAGTAGGAGAAGTGCCAAGACAATCTACTGTAAAAGTTTGTACAAGTTCACACCCTTGGTCATCTGTAATTACAACTGCATAAAACTTTCCAGCCTCTAAATTGTAGTAACCTAAAGGAGTTCCAAGACTAGCGTTTCCTTGTGCAGGTCCTTGTAGAGCACCTATAGCAGTGGCTAGCAATGGATCCCAGCTTGCGGTTGGTATTTCGTAGTATTGAGCCGTGAAAGTGCTGGCTGGCGCGTTTAAGTTAACAGCTATAATCTCGTGTATTCCGTCGGCGTTGTTAGTTGCACAGCCATCAGCACTAGTGGCATCTGTAATACTATATCCGTTGTGAGCGAATACTGGATCAACACAAGGTATTACGGGAACGCAGTGTAGTGTAAATGGCTTTAGAGGATACGGACAAGGTTGATCGTCTATTATCTCATATTTGTAATCTCCTTCCTCAAGTCCATCAATAGTTATACTAGTACCTGGATAAAGCATAGTTGAGCTAAAAATCATAGTTGAAACACCACTTACAACAGAGTAAACGTTAACACTCCACATAAGTGCTGGAGCCACTAAGCTGTTATTTGATATTGTAATTTCACCACTACCAAAAGTAGTACCACTAGAAACACGCCAGCAATCGTTAACATTCTTGTCCCAAGCAGGGTTTAAAAGTATATCCGCTTTAAAATCATGAGGACTAGTGTTAGAACAAGGGTTAGCAAGACAATCAATGTTAAATTCAACTTTTTCTGTGCATCTTAAGTTATCTTTAACAATAGCCGTGTACACGCCTTGTGGTAGATTTGATGTAATATTTGAATTACCATTATGAGTGTATATGTCGGGATCAATAGTTGTGTTACCACTAGCATCAACGTAGCTTACAGTCCAACTAGTAGCACCTCCAGCCATATAAACCTCTACATTAACACCTCCATCGTCGCATTCAGGTGCGTTAGCATGCGTTACGTGAGCTGTAACAACATTTGGAGTTGTACATGGATCACCACAAGGTGAGTTTATATCAGCCTCGCATGTTGACTTGTCTGGATAAGCACCCGTTAGACCTTGGATCTCTACGCAATTACCTGGGATTGTTATTGTTGTAGATACTGATAATGTTGAGGGTACACATCCAAACTGATACTGTCCATTTCCAAATCCAGCCGGACCAGTTAGATATCGCACCCCATCACCTGGACCACCCATACTCCAATTTGCATATCCCGAACCATTTGCACTTAAAAATGCTGCGTCAACAATAACTGGTTTCCCATTTGTCCAACCGTCTGGCGTTGCTCCATTACCAGTATGCACGGAATAAATTTCATTTAAAAAGTTATCAAAATTCATTCCAGCAGGAAAATTAAGATTCCAACCATTCTGATCAGTCTTCCATTGCCAGTAATCAAGTACATCTTGAACACTATTTACACAACCAAATACAGTTTTTTGATAATAGGGTAAACTGTATGGAGTTCCATTTGGTGTTATAAAATAATAATTATTCCAAACGTAATTATGTCTGGCAGGATCATCAAAAAACCAACGTAAATCATTTTCCATTGTAACACCAGCGACAAACGAGTTAAATCCACTTTGTTGTGGAATTTCTTGCGCAGGATCCATAATAATATCTTGGGATGATGATATAATATTAGATGTATCAAATCCACTTGAGTTTGGGCAATATGTACCTCCAGTTGTTGTTGTTGTTGTTGTTGATGGTCCATCACAATCCCAAGAAGTATAACCACCATCTAAAACGGTGATTGCACCCGCTTCATCGATTCCTTGATATGAGAATTCTCTAGTATCTATATTACCAGCTTTTCCATCATCTAGCCATTCTGTAGCAACTCCTTTTACCGTAGAGAACCACTTACCTTCTTTGTTTTTAAATTCAGCTGGTTCAAGCTCTTGTAAATCCGTATACATGTTATCAACATACCAACCTAGCTTATTATAATTATCCCAGTATTCTCCAGAGTTACTTTGTTCGTTTAAACCTCCATCAGAAGTTATTTTAGATTGACTACCTTCGTAATTTAATGTTTGGAAACTTTTAACAGATCCAGGTGCTTCGTTGAACAACACTTCTACGCTAGAATCATACTGTTCTCCATAAAAGTTATTATGAACATCATTAATATGATGTTGGTAAAGTTGACCTCCTTTAAAAGTAAAGTAATCATTGTTTAAACTTAAAGCCTCTTCGTAATTAAAAGATTTAAAACTTGGCCAACCTTTGTTTATTTCTGAGTAGGATAGTGTTATTGGATCTGCTACATCTTCCGGAGAAACAAAAACTACAGACTCCCAATAAAGACTAGTACAATCTACATCTTCGCACACGTGATTTCCTAAAGTAGAGACGTCAGTTGGTATGTGGCTCATACCTATTTGCCACAAACCACCACCTAAATCCGATTTATTAGTAACAGTAGTTCCAATCGGTATTCCAGGTCCAGTTATATCATCTCCAATTTCAAATCTATCTGCAATCCAGTGTTTCACTTGTAGTTTAGCTTTTGGGACCGGTGGTCCGCTAGGCGGTGTGTTTGGTAGAGAAATCACTTGTTGTAAATGCCCCATGATTTTAACAGGAAAAGTTTTTTGATTATAATAACTTAAGCTAATGTTATATTCTTTCTTTTTATCGTCAAAACTACCTATTATTCTATTACTCTCACTTAAATTATCTGCAAACCAATCTGTCATGCCATAACTAGATATTGGTGTTAACCCGTCTTGTGATAATCTTAAAACACTTCCTCTTGCTCTATCTGAAAAATATAATCTATATGCATCAGCCGCAAATGACTCTGGGTTTGTTGAGATGCCATAGTCACCAGAGAAAGGTATTGTTTGTCCTAATACATTTTCTGATGCAGTTAAATTAACGTTTCCGTCGGCATTAAACAAAGCATCTTTATTTGCTAGTATTTTAAATACCTTGTCTTCACAAAGCGTTACTAAATCAGTATTTCTAGCATATAGTTTTTGTATACTACCATGTATTGGGTTTAGATCTTTTGTGATCTTTTCAGCTTGGATAAATTGATTTAAATTATTAACACCACTCATTGAATTAAATATGCCAGACCAAATAAAACCACTTGACCTGCGCTCCTCAATGTATGGCTCTTCAAGAACAGTTGATACCTTTGGTCCTTTATCTATAGTAATCTGATTGTAATCATCTCTAACTCTATTTGATTCAACGCCATTACCAAAAGAGTAGGCGTTAAACCAAGGGAGGGTTACTTGATAGTTATGAGCGTCTGTTTGTACTCCAAAAATACCAAGACCAGTACTGTTTTGCGTTACGTTAATTTCTGTTGCACTCCCATCTGCTCTTGTAAATACTAATTTAGATCCAACAGGTGGTAAAGTTGCACCACCACTTAGCGATATACCTAAGATATCTCTTAAAGAAATGGCCACGCCTTGAGTAATGGGTTCAAAAAATGCCCCTGCAATTCTAATGTCATCTCCATTAGAGGTGGATATGGTTATCGGAGCTCCAGCTTGTGTCTTACACGTAACCTTACTGTTTCTAGAAAGATCAGCGTGAATAGGTCCAAAAAATTGTTCTAATGTTTGTTCGTTTAATTCAGTAGGATATATTTGTCCAACTTCATGATATATTTCTAACCCAAGATCTTCTTTAGGCTCAGTCTCCCAAACGGCTGGATCAGAAGTAAAGTAACCTGAATCCTCATCCCCACTACCACTCTCATACTTTTCTAATATTTGCCACGTAACACTTCCAGGTGCTTCACTATTAAGAGTTCCATCAGTCATTTTTAAAGACGGAATTTTTTCAAATGTAGTTAAGGTAGAAACTCCATTGTTGTCTACTGTTAAATCATAATTAACAACACCTTCTCTTCCACTGTAAACTCCATCTGGTCTAATTCCAGGAGCTATAGTGATTGGTAAAGCAGGCGTTGTAGTGGCTGTCAAAACTTCACCAGCGGCGTTAAAGTGAGGTGCGTTGCTAGTAGGGTTTGTTGGTAAATAAAAATGCGGAGCAACACCACCAAGACCTTCAGTACCTGTAATTCCTTGTAAACTGTTAGGTAGTGGAGTAGTATGTATTGTATAACGTCTTCTTTTGTTTCGCGCTTGATCCCAACTTTGAGTATACATTGGCCATCTACCCGTGTCGTGTTGAGGTGGAAAGTAGTAATACTCATATTCCACTAAATCCTGCATTCCATTAAGCCCATCCCATCCCCCACTTGTAAGCGAACCACATGGGCCAGGAATTACGTCATAATTTTGTATGCCTTGTGAGGCTAAGGCTGGAATATACCTAGAAGGAACGGAGGTAGGAATATTGCAATTATCATCAGGATCAACCGTAACCACGTGAGTAGTGGTATAATCTGCTAATTTTGTATAATTAAACAACATCGTCCCTTGATAATTGTCATACGCGTCGTTTTGACTAGCACTCCGCTCGTTTTGAGTGATACCGCTTGACGGTGGTGGACCTGCTTGAGTTTGGTATACAACTTGACCTGGGTCTTCTTTCCATCTCCAAATCATTCCAGGTGTAGATATAGCTATTGTAAATTCTAATTCATTTACATAATCAACAGCATTAAAAACAGCTGGATCTAAAAAATCATTAAAAGCAGCTTTTATATCGGTAAGACCATTGTCCAACGTGTTTAAGTCAGCTGCTGCGGGATTAAACCAACCTATTCCAGCGCGAGATAAATGTATTAAGTTATTGGCTTGGTCAATACCTCTTGCGGGTATTATCTGCCCACCTTCATTCACGTTAGCGGATTGAAGAACAGGTTTTGGGCTTGGGTATAATGTAGGATCATTGAAACTACCTTCGTGTGGCGTTAAGACATTAGTAACACCTAGATACCCTGACCAACTAGGTCCTCCACCTTGTGATGTGTTAATTGACGCGTTTGTACAATCACCAATTAATTGTAATTGCTTTCTAGGGTAGTCTTCACCAAAAGGGTTTAAAGTCATTCCATAAAAATAATTTCCAACTCCATCATTAAGATTAGCACTTACGCTTGAATCCGCAGCCCAAATAAACCACGCATCGTTGTTTACACTAGGGTGGTCTGTACCCATTGTTGAGAGATTTACACTTGAACGCACATTGCTTCTCGATGATGAAGTGCCAAAACGACCATTAATAGCTTGTTCGTATAGGTTTGGAGACCCAGAGTCTGGTACTTCGTAAAATCTTTTATTATATTTAAAGGGTCTAAAAGCCTCTATAGCATCTATAAACCACCCGCTAGAAGCGCTGTCGTCATTTTCTGTTTGCCCAGCAAGCTCCCAGTATTCGTAACCATGGCCATAACCAGAAAAGCCTGAAGGTTTTACACCGGTGTTGTTACTACGAGAGTCTAAAGATATTAATGCTTTGTCATATCCATACCAATTACCACCAGTAGAATTATAATCATTAATTTCTACAAAAGGATTTATGTATTGCGATTTTATAGAGTTAGCTACAGAGTAATCTCCCGTGTAAGATGAATAACCTAAAAGATTTTGTTGTAACTCAGAGTCTTTTAATATTTTTACAAAAAATCTACCTTCAAATTCTGGTAAATTTTTCTCTTCTCTTTTGATAAACTCAACTTTACAATTTCCGTATGCTGGCTCTGTTGGGCTTATTGTTACGTTAAATGGAGTTGTGATACCCATATCATCTCCAAATCTTTTGGTAGATAAAATTCTCCAATATGTTTCAGTGCCAACTAACCTTGATTCAAAACTTTGTATATCATACCATTTACTAGCGCCTTCGGTTGAAGATAATCTAAATTGAAATGGGTAAGCTGCTCCAACTTCAGACTCAAAAGCGTTAATAACAGACTCCACTGCCTCATTGTGAATATCCACATATCTTCCTCCTGTAAAAGGAAAATTAATATCATCATTACCTCCACTCATCAAAATAGGAGAAGAGTTTGAAAGTGAAAGCACACCGTCTTGTATGTTTCTAATAGGAGTTACTCTTGTCTTAACAAACCTTGGGGCTTCGTTTGATATGTCTAGTATTTTATATCTAGCTAAATCAGTTATAGCTTTGCTTTCTTTGTGAGCTTTTTTTAATATTAAAAATGTTTCTAAATCTACTTTGTTTCTATCAGCAGAAGGAAACGTAATCCAAATATTACCATCGTCAGCGTTATACCAACGATCCATCGCTAGATTATAATACTCACTAGAAGTTTCTTTGACTAAAAATTTAAAGTTTTTTGCAAAATCAGGAGTAGGACTCTTTATTTGAGCTGCTAGCTTAGTAGCTTTTCCTGCGAGATCTTTTGTGGCGTAAGCTGTATGTCTTGAGTCTTTTGATGAAGAAAACACTGGAGTCTCTCTACCAAACTCATCTATATACACAACACCAAGTTGGTAAGTTCTTAAAGATTTTATTGTTTTAGCAGATTCATAAGTGTAGGCTTTTCCAGCATCTAACTCTTCAACAGCAATACTTGGGTTAGCTACGATGTCTCTTGTTTTAAGGGCCAAGTTTAAGTCAACTTCAATATTTTTTGACCTTCGTAACAGTGTGTTTGGTAAAGCAGATGGAAGTTGAGTACTAGAAGATGATAAGTTGTAATTTTGTAAGTAATTAGCGTAGACAACTCTATTACCAATAACCTCTTGTGCTAAAGCTTTTCTAGGAACATTATCCCAAGGTCTTAAGAGTTGATTATCTGGTAATATAGAATGAATCATCTCTGAT
>Ga0181388_1000824_pt1 | contig 9924 bp, 9 predicted proteins | sample 11SPOviralmetaG_FD_130120 | JGI IMG/M metagenome (GOLD analysis project Ga0181388, IMG submission 130120) | Marine viral communities from the oligotrophic San Pedro Time Series (SPOT) site, San Pedro Channel, CA, USA - 11 SPOT_SRF_2010-05-17 | ecosystem: Environmental > Aquatic > Marine > Strait...
AAGAAGAAACTGAACTTAGGGAGAAGATCAAAGAAGCTTCAAGAGAGAAGGTTAAGGGATACTTCAATCAGTGGAAAGAGAATGTTAGTGACAATTGTGATGATGAAGATGACTATGATGCTTATGCCGAAGAGATTTACCAAGAGCGGCGTATTGATCCATTTGACAAAGAGATGTATACAAAAGAGGAGTTTCAAGAATACTATGGATATGATGGATTTGGAGATGCGATGTGGGATATGAATCACCCCGATAAGGTCTCAAGGGTTCTCATGTATGAATGGGTTCTCTCAAGGAACAAAGATGTCTTGAATACGAAGAACAAGAACTACATTATGGACAAGATGATTGAGGTCCTATGTTCTTAGACATATATAAGGTCAAAGGATCAAATGTGTAAAATAGAATGTTATAATAGTATAAGATCGCTAGGATCAAATATGTAAAATAGAATAAATGATATAATAGTTATTTCAAGTATAAATATTTTTTATGTTAAAATATTATATATATTATTATATAATAATGGTGAAATCAAAGAAACTCACGAGAAAACATAATAAAAAACGAAGAAAAAGTATAAAAAAGAGATATGAAGCAAAAAAATATATAGAGATATTCAATTTAGCATACAAATGTTTAACTTCAACTTATCATGATTTATTTGATAAAGATGATTATCTATTATTATCTTATATTAATGAGGGTATTAAAAAGGGTTGGAAATTATTAAAAGATAAGAATATAATCAAAGAAGTAAAATGTAATAGTCTCTGTATGACGATGAGTATTCTAAATAGTACATTGGGACAAAGGGATAAGTTAGAACAATTGAATACTGTTCAGAAACTATATTTATTTTTTATTTCTTATTTAATTGAAGACGATAAATTAGTAAAAAAAGAAGTTACTCTGAAACATGCTATAAGAAAAATAGATATGAAAATATTGGATCAGAAAAGAAAATTACTTAAATATGAACTTAAAAAAGATAACCGAAATATAAAGAAGTGTAACAAGTTTATAGCAAGACAAGAGGATATAAAGAAACAATTATTAGAAAGTAATGGTGTGAATAGAGAAGCTGGTGGTCAATACTTCAACTTGGACGTTTGTAGCACAGTTGATTGTCAATATCTACAGGAATACAAAATGGAGAAGGGTGAAAAATGGTCTGAGTCTTACAGTAAGTTTTGTTTAAATATTACTGAGATCTTTAAAGGAATTGTATGGTTAAATATGTATATGTTATTTAACAGGTCAACAGATGTAAAGAGAATATCATTCGATTTAGATCAGATAAAGACTAATATAGATATAAGGAAATCATTAAAACGTATAGATATCATATTAATACCAGAATCTTATATTTATGAAAGTGAAATATTTTATGAAGATACATTCTTGGATGAAAATAGAAAGGTGGGTGTGCAAATGAATAAATATTGGGTATATAAAGATTTTGATCTTAAAAATGGAACATGTAAGAAAATAGGTGTTACAGGATTAGAAAATAAACATTATGTTGTGGCATTAATGTCTCTACCATATGAATCACATTGGAAAACCCCTAAAGAAGTAAAAGAAAAAGAGATGTATAATAATTTTCAAAACTTTTTACAAGGTAAGGGTCCTTTACCCAAATTGAAAGAGATTTCAAAGAGAATAAAAAAGATAGGTGATGAAGAACGTTATGATTTAGAAGAAAATATAGAAAATAGTATAACATTACACTGGGTATATATTCACAGAGATAGATTAGATGATTTTATAGCTGAATATGTTTAAATTTGATTATTAGGTATTTAATGCATAATAAACAGAAAAAGAAAGATAAAACGATGTTCATCACGTTGAAAGATATCTGCTATTGGCTATTCATTTTGGTGATTTTCATAACTCCTTTTGAAGTTAAAGAAGGTATGCAACGATTTGTAGATACATTAGTGTTTGGAGTAGTTATCACAACTATATGTTCATCTATTCAACCAATTGTATCGTGGTTTCAAACTCTATTGGACATGAATGACTATCAGTCTAGAGTTTCAGATCTTGAATACAAAATTGAACTATTGACAGATAGGATGAATGCTCTAGAACGTTCTAAGAAAGACTCTTAATAAGGAAAAAGATATAAAGACCATAAAAGTTCTTAGCCACTAAATCTAACAAATTATATGATATATTTTTATTTTTATTTGAAAGCATAGCAGCAAACCCATAAAGACCCCATACAATTACTAAAAAGATATATAATCTATAATTAATAACATTATTTTTTGTGTATGTACGAATAATTGAGAATGTTTGATAAAAGAAGTAAAACCCTATAGAGATTCCTAAATACATATTTATCATATTCATTTCAACGAGTAATCCACATACTAACATAAAGAAATTATTAACAAATATCCTATACATTTTCATCTTGTTAAGACGGATAAACTTCTTAACATCTAATATTTCGCCCATATCCTTAACATTATTATATTCCATGTAAACAATTGTAGTAAACAACATTGTAGGGGTAGTTACAAACCAATCAATATATCTTAAAGTTCCCATTTTACTGACATCAGTATTATAAGATGCTATATAAAGATAAAATGTGAACTCAATAATCTGAACTATATTCTCTATTGCCAAGATTTCTTTTAAAACAACATCAGAACCTTTAAGTTTTTTAAAGAGTCCTTCCCAAGTAATAACAGTACTTATAATTTGTATGATAATAGAGAAATACACTGTATTTTTAACTGTTAAGATATTCATTATTATAATATATTATATATTATATATTATATATTATATATTATATATTATATATGTCAAAATTACATCAATTAGGACCAGCAGTATTCAATATAGGGAATGAGATACAACAAAAGATGGTAGAGAATCTTTTAGATAGTAAGTTTGGATACAATACCAATGATAAAGTAGCTCTATGGAAGAAAACTCAGAGTGAGTTTGTTGACGAGGGGAGAAATAGCTCTGTATATAAGTATAATAAACTTTATAAAAAGAAGAAGGATGCTAATGAGTTTTATAAGAAAAAATTGGAAAAAGATTTAAATAATTCTGCCGGCGGCAAGAGTATTCCTATTTCTCTAAGACCATGGTTAATGCTTGGAGGATTAGACGGTGTTAATTATGGTTCATTCCAAACAATAATAAATACTCTTTTATATGAGGAACAGAATAATGATTATTATAAATGGGCATTAGATACAGGAAAGTTTAAAGGATTTGCACAATCCATTAAAGAAATGTATAGAGATATTAATGTAAAAGATCTCAGTAAAATAAAGAGGGATATAGCAAAAAATAATAAAAAGTTTGAGATAGAAGCTAGATCAGGATTAATAGAGGCAAGTTTGAATATAACAAGACAGTGTTTACATTCGTGTGGAAGAAAACCCAATAACAATGCGTATTGTTATATTTGTGGTGAAATAATTGATAGTGAGAGTGGTGAAGATGCTAGTGGTTCTCAATGTGAACACGTTGTTCCAGTCACATCTTTGGCAGCACTTTGTGGTTTGAGTGGTCCCGACTATGAAAAAACCATAGATGCATATTTTGAAAAGAATAAAGAATTAGATGGGGGAGTGGAAGTGGTTGATGGAAATGGTAAAAAAATAACAAGGGGAGCATATAAATTATGGAGAAAGATTCTAATTGGAGATGGAAGTGGAAATGTTAATGAAGCTTTCGAACACGGTGGTGGTAAATGGGAAACAGGTGTTATGTACAGATGGGCACATCCTGCGTGTAATATGATAAAAAAGGATCACGCATTTTTGGGGTTGAATTGGACGGCAGCAAAAGATGATGATGAATGGAATGAGATGGCGGAGATAGGATTTCCAATATTAGATGAAGAAGAATATTGTGATAGAGATGGAATAGAATATGTTTTGAAATGTTTGGCGAATGAACCTATAAATGGGAAAAAAGGAGGTGGTGGTAGTAATTCTAGTAAATGGAGAGCTAGATTCAAGGATAATTTAGTAAAAACTACACCCCCCCTTGGTCCTGCGTGGGTAAAAGAAAGATATAATGCTATGAAAGAAAATACCATGAAATGGGCAATGTATGGTGTTTTATCAAAAGGTATTGATGGTGTTTTTAAAGCACAATATGAGAAAGCTCCAAGTGAGGGAGGGGGGTTTGTAACAGGAGATGAATGGCCTTTATTTAGAACAGCTCTTTGTGATTTATCAATGAAAATATTAGATTTTAGAGTAGAAGAAAAAATAAAAGTTCATTATAAAAAATTCACAACAGTAACTGTAACCGATGATGATTTACGAGGGATAATAGAAGAATGGAGAAAAGCTGAATGGATAGATTTAGTAGGTGAAAATAATGATGATGATGATATGGAGATTGAGGGTGGTACACGCAGTGGTACACGCAGTGGTAGTAATGTTTCAAAGCAGAAAAAAAGAAAATCTGTCAAATCTCATCCAACAGATATAACTAAAATGAACATGCGTGATAGAAAAATATTTCAGCAAAAAAATAAAAGAAGCGAAAATGTAACCGGGAAAAGGAATGAAATTGAAAATCAAGCAATGGAAAATTATGTTGAACCAATTGCAAAAAGATTTGAAACAGAAGAAGCCCATAAAATTTGGTGTGAAGAAAATGATAGAGTTAAGTTTTTTGAAGTATTAAAAAAATTAAATGATAAAAATATATTATTACCCATTTATTTAGATGTTTTTGATAGTGTTACAACAGATGAGGATGAAAGGATATGTCGTGCTCAACTAAACGCTATAGATTATAGAGACAATTTCAACGATCACATAGATAGAGATTCAATAAACTTTGAGATGCTACAGGCGATAAGCGATAATAAGAAAAGGAAGTTTGATGATATATCACGTGGACATAGTAGAAGAAATAAAAAAAAGAAAAAGCCCACTAAAGCCAAAAAGAAAATAACTGGTAAAAAGAAAAAAAATACTAAAGGGAAGAGAAAACTTACTAAAAGGAGAAAGAGATATTCTTTATCAGGATATTTATTTTAATTGAAAATAATTTTTATACTACAATATTCAAATCATTCATAACTATTTTATCATATTTCATGAATCTCTGAAAGAACTCACTATGATACATATCTAATTTAATCATTTCTTTCACAATCTGAACAATTTTCTTATATTTCTTATCTAAGAGATCTTCTAAGACTTCTTCAAACATTTTTAAAGAACAATTACTCTTACACCAATCATGCTTATTAAAGATTTCTTTTCTTTTCCCATAAATATCACCTTCATCAATACTCAAGAGTTCTTCTGAAGTATTCACCAAAATGTTTCGTAAGATATTATCGCTACTACGAAAGATACCATCAAACAATCTAATCTTCAAACATTCTCTTTTCACATCTTCTTTCTTCAAGAACTCTTTATTCTTTCCTATATCACCAAGATTATCCCAATAATCCATCATACAATAAACACACTCTTTTTCACCTATCTGAACATTGTTAACATAACTGAGTTTACTCTTATCAATCTTCATCTGACCTTTATCAGATCTTATCCTTTTCATATTCATATCTTTTAATCCGAAGAACTTCTTGCATCTGTCAACCAAAAGATAGTCTTTTCCATAGTTCATAGATTTACCCATCTCTTTTAAGATATATCTTTTATCTTCATACATTAAAGAGATACAGCAAACCTTACCACCACATACACCATCTTGGAGTATTTTTATGTTTGAGAAGTTTTCCCAAGAAATAAACTCAGGATCATCATCTTTTACAACATAGTATTCTTTGCCTCTGAATGTGAACATATTCACTGACGATTTATCTAAAGGTTTATCTGACGATTTATCTGTACTCTTCTTTCTACTCTTTCTTTTCTTCTTATCCTTCTTATCATTTGAAGGTGTATTCACCTTATCGGTGATATAGTATTCCTTATACTTTTTACCAGTGTCAAACATACTAAGATCTTCATTGGGAACGAATGCTCCTTCAGTAGCAAACTTCGCTAGTCCGTGATTCTTATTCACATGAAAGTCTTTGATAACATACTCATCCATAGTCATTTTCTTCATTTGTTCATAGTATCTTTCTTCATCCTCCTTTAAAAAGATTTTAGGTTCATCAGACATTTTGATGAGATCTTTTCGCTTCCAGTAAATAAGACCTATCCAAACTCCGAAATGATATCTTTCCTTAAGATTAAGTCTTTTGAACTCATGAAAAGCCATAGACCAGATAGTCTTCATAGTATCATCATCTTTCACAAGATCCTCAAAAATCTCCCACCAAAGAAGAGACCCACTGCGCCTAGAATATCGCCTACCCTGATCACCTGATCTCAAAAGATGAGAGTAAATACCTAAGAATCTTTCATCATCAGTATTAAGGTAATGTATCATATTTTCACCGAGTCTCAAGAACTCATCAGAATCACCACTCTTTTTAAACTTGAGGATATGATTCGGTTCAAGATCTTTTACATCATCTTCATCTAGTTCATGATGTTGATACCATTTATTGTAGTAACTTGTGAGTCGCCCCTTTTTCGAATCTTTAAGAACTTCACAAAAGTTTAAGAGAAGATGTCTTTGATCTCTATTATCTTCATACTCATGGAGAATACTGATACATCTTGCACATCTTCCAGCTTCAAGAACATGAATATCCTCCATAAGAAGAATCTTCAATCTACTGATAAGATTACTAATGATACCCTTCACCTTTGGATCATCTTTGACTAAGATCTGGAAGTGAGCCATTTCCATCACACACCAAACGAGTTTATCGTGCTCAGATCTCCGAGCATACTTACAAATCCCACTCTTGAGAACGGAACTCTTGAATCCGTGAAAGCTCTGATTATTGAAGCAGGTATGAAAGTGCATCTTTTATAGTATTTTTAGTATTTATATATACTATGATGGATTATGAATCAAATTTATTATATCTTTAATCTCTCAGTTCTCTAATACGATTAACATCATTACCATCAAACATTCGCCCCGTATCTCTACTGGGAACAAGATTATACATATGAGATGCTGAAATAAAATCTTGAGTAAACTCATTATATATTCTTTGTCTATCTGATTTAGGCATTTCATCATTCAATTGATCTCTATAACTTTGAACAATATCTCTCTGTGCCGGAGTTAAATCATCATGTATACTTTCAGAAAGATTAGGATGTAAACGATTCATATACTTAAAGAAATCACCAGATAAAGTTGAACTATTGTATTCATTTATAAAATCATTACGAGATAGATTTGTTCTTTGTCCTTCATCATTATATTTCACAACCATGAAATCACTATTATCTAAAATGTGATCCTGTTCTTCATCTTTAACAACATATACCGTTGTACACATATCAGTATATTTATTACGATTAATATTAATCATTACACCATATGTAATGATAATAATTCCAAAAACTACAAGTAAATTACGAACAACTTTCATTAACTTATACTATAATAATATACTATATTAGAGAATAATATTATTGGTTAGAGTTTTTATCGGTATCATCTGACATTTCATAAGACATCTTTATTTCATCATCTTTATTCTCAAAAAACTCAATCATCTTACTTGTTTTCCTCTAACTTGCGTGCCATCCAAGGATCAATATCTTCCATTGAATCATTGATGTCTTTATTTAATGTATAATCAACATCTTCTTCGGGGAGAGGTTCATCAGTGACTTCCTCTACAGTTGTCCCTTCAGTAACATCATTATTATCATTATTATCGCTACCCTCTATTTCTTTAACCTTATCTTCAGCTCTTTTATTTTCTTCTTCTAATTTCTTCTCTTCTTCTCTCTTTTTCTTGGCAGCTATGTATTCATCTTTAGCTGCCTGAACCTTATCTTGTTTAAGTTCTTCATAAAATATTTCACGATTAATATTATTCTTTTCATAACCTTCCATGAGTTGATTAAGTTGTTCATTTTGGAAAACTTCTTTATCTACATTATCAGCACACGGATCCCATGGTAACCAGTATCCAATCTGACCAACAAAAACATTGAATGTACTATCAGTTCTAGAAAGCTTCTTAGCTCTATTTTCAGCTTCATCTTTTGTATTATAAACACCTCTTACTTTAACTCCTCTCATAGATGTCTTATATTCATTCTTTTCATCATAATCACGTTGAAGTTCATCTGCATATTTGTAAATATAATCTTCATACTTAGAATATAGTTCATTATACTTCAGATCTAAATCCTTACAATAACTCTGTAAAAACTTACACATCTGGAATGCTTTAAAATCATGAATTAATTTTTCTGGAGAAACAAATGACATACAAACATAATTTTGCCCTGGAATAGGATCATCAACAGATAGATAATCAATCTTTTCCTCAGAATCTTTAGTATCAGTCATTTTTATAATTTATATTTATGTTTATTCTTTAAGTATAAATAATATATATCATAATATAAATGAGCGAATTAAATATGAAAGAATTAAATGATGAAGAAGGATTTAAGATACAGATTCAAACTAAGAATCTTATCAAATATTTCATAATGTTTTTTGTTGTATCAATGTCAGCATTAACAATACCTACTTGTGGTGTCCTTAGGAAGCATGCTTATCAGGTGGGATTAATGGCAGCAACAACATTTGTTATAATAGATGTTTGTTTTCCTAATTATATAAACTCTTAGAGATTATGATCTAAGCACTTGGGATATACTCCCATTGTAAATCTTTACAAATAAGTTTCCATATTTGATCTTGTTGTTGAAGTTTTTCTCTGCTCTTAAGTAACGGAAAGAACTCTAATAAATTATCATACTCAAGAAGTTGACAGAATTTATGAAGAACATATGAATATGATAAAAAGTTTTTTCTTTCTAGAGGACAATTATTAGCAAAAGGCATCTGTATTTCTTTAAAAAGACTTCTTAATTTTTCTTCTTCATATCTTTTAAGAATAGGTGCTGTTTTACCATTCATAAAATTAATAATATGAGGTATATTTTCATAATATTTATTCAAATGAAGTTTTTTCAAGATTTCTCTAACTTGTTTATATGAAATATCAGTTATATTAATAGTTTTATTCTTTTTTATTTCTTCATAGATAGCTTTATAAACGTCTTCATGTATTTCAGTTGTTTCTTTAGCTTGGAACTGTGCTAACCATTCATTAAAATGATTAATTCTTTTATATGCAAAATAGCTGGCTTCTCTAGGTGGGTCTTTGTAAGAGGATTTTTCAGAATGTATAATAATGTTTTCACTATATCCACATTGATAACATATAATATCACTTTTAGAATGTTTAATATTCATTTTACTATTACATAGAGGGCATTTATCCATTTGTATAACTAGATTTTGTGTATCAAGATATGTATCATCTATATTTTCAATATAATTTTGAATATGGGAATTATTTGTTACTTCTTTATTTTCTTTGATAGGGAAATATTGTAAGATACGACTATTAGTATTTTTAGTAGTGGTTTCAGTAACTACGGATTCATTTGTTCCATAATATTTATCCAATAATAAACCATTATCTAGATAATATTCAGCTATTTCATCATCATCAGAAAGATTTTTAACATATTCTGTATGAATGGCATCTACAGTAACTCTAGGATCACTGTGACATTTTTTAGTAATCCTTTCTTTAACAGATGTCATTAATAATTATTTTATTTTATTTTTATCTCCAATATATTTCTTTAAATACTTATTTAAAGAAAATATTATTATTGTATATAATATGAATATTATCACGGATATTCCTCCTACAGAATTAGAATATTTTAAAGAAAATGTAAAAGAATGGATAGGTATTGATGATGAAATAGCTGAATTAAATAAGAAAATAAAAGAATTAAAAGCTAAGAAAAATAAACAACTAGAACCTAAAAT
>Ga0181388_1000828_pt1 | contig 9898 bp, 6 predicted proteins | sample 11SPOviralmetaG_FD_130120 | JGI IMG/M metagenome (GOLD analysis project Ga0181388, IMG submission 130120) | Marine viral communities from the oligotrophic San Pedro Time Series (SPOT) site, San Pedro Channel, CA, USA - 11 SPOT_SRF_2010-05-17 | ecosystem: Environmental > Aquatic > Marine > Strait...
GACATTATCCGGGGACGTTTCCATGAATAACAATTTGGTTATAGGTGGAATGTCTACTTTACAATCCTCGTTGACTGTTTTTGATGATGCTTCGTTCAATGCTAATTTGTTGGTTGCCGGGGATACATCATTGAATAGCGGTCTATTTGTAGAAACAACTACCACCCTATCCGGAGATGTTTCCATGAATAACAATTTGGTTGTAGGTGGAATGTCTACTTTACAATCCTCGTTGACTGTTTTTGATGATGCGTCATTGAATGCTAATTTGTTGGTTGCCGGTGACACATCATTGAATAGCGGTCTATTTGTAGAAACAACTACCACCCTATCCGGAGATGTTTCCATAAATAACGACTTGGTTGTAGGTGGAGCATCTACTTTACAATCATCATTGACTATTTTTGATGATGCGTCATTGAATGCTAATTTGTTGGTTGCCGGCGACGTGTCTTTCAATAATAATTTACATGTAAACGGACAAATTAGTTTGATGGGTGACACGTCTTTCAACTCGAACGTCGACATTTGTGGAAATTTTTACGCACAATATCCAATTAATTCTATTCCAGCAACATCCATAAGTGGCGGCACATTAAATGTATCTACCATACAAGGTGATGTAACCGGCACGGAATACACAGACATACATACCCTGAGATTCGATACCGACTCAGGCTTTGATGTGTCTAATATAGCACCAGGAGTAGCTAAGGTTGGAATGAATAGTACATTTAAAACATGGAAAGTAGACGGAGAAGATTCACTAGTAGCGTCAGGATTAGACGAGGTAGAATTTATTGCTGGTGACAACATAGCAATAACTACTAACGAAGATATTGGAGGAAATAAATCTATTACTTTCAGTGTAGACACAGAATCTTCAGGAGGAGGAGGAGGAATTGGATCTTCCATTATAAATGACTACGGACAATCATTTTTTGATATTTTGACACAACAACCAGGTCAGTTCTCTTCAAATGGATCTACAAGTACAACTGGCACGATTAGTCTTGGTTGGAATTATGATGATATTATACCAAATATTACTAACCATACAGATCGAGCGTTATTAAACTTATATACTAGCTCTAGTTCAAAATATTATTTGCCAAATATAAATGAGATTAAAATAGACTTGTCGCACAGTAGTCTATCTAATGGGTGGAATAATTATCAAACTATGACAATAGGGTCAAATGATTATAACACTAACTCATATAAATCAATAGTCATCAATAGACAGAGTAACCCCAATTCATCAGGAATAGCAGGACTATTGTCAAGTACGAATTCATTTGATATATTGATATATGGGGTAAATGATAGTCAAAACTATCCAACAGAAGAAATACGTGGTTTATCATTCGAACAAATTGCGTTTGCTGAAGCAGTAGCACCAGCAAATCCTAGTTTCAATTCGTCTAGTTCATCCAATAATAATATGACATTGAATTTTACAACAGGGCAAATTGAATCGGGTGTATCTAATTCTATTGCCAAATTAAGTGACGTAGATACAAAATATAGACAAAATGCTAGTTTATCAACGTATAATTTAGTTACAACTATATTAACAGATGAAGAGGATAAAACGTCTAGCAATATTGGTTCTTCTTCAAGTTTTACATCATCATTGAGTAGTCTACGGTTTGGTACAAAATATGAATTTTTGACAAGAATAAGTAATACATTTACTAGCTTGTTTAATATTAATAATACTAACTGGGACGATGCTAATTACTTTGATAGTAACGCAACATCTACTGTTTATACACATTTGCCATCGAGTACTGGCATTAATACAAGTACTACTCAAGGCCCTAATGCAAATGAGTTGAAATACACCAAAACAACCTCTAGTAGTTCTGGGTTTGCCATATCAGATGGCACGGTATATAATGCTGATAATCACATATACATGAACCCAAATATAAATACAAATATGGCGTCTACATCTACACAGACAGAAGTATTTGAAATATCTGATCCAACCAAAACAGGAAATAGTTTATCGAACATTACAACAGGCATTGGTAATTTCTTGGATGGCGCTTCTAGCATAGCTTCATTAACTGTAACATTAGATAGTGTCGAAAAAGAAAAAGCTGAATATAATGGATTCACCGCAAATACTGGTTCACAAAGTGCGTCATATACTGGCAGTAACCACTTCTTAACTTCTGTTTCTCAAGCCGACATGTACACTACAACAACACAGAAAGGATTCCGACTGAAAGGACAATATCATCTGAATGATATAGCAAGAACAAACGTAACATCTTACATAGGATCTGCGAAGTCAACACCATATGTATTGAATATAGCATTTACACGAACACAGCCAACTTATAGTGCGAATTATACAACAAATGTATACGTGGACGACCTGAGTGTCTCACCATCAAAAGATGGTAGTAATTCAAGTGACACAATTACTGTGAGAGCGGTTTCTAATTGTATGGGTATTCCAAGTGTTACAAAGTTCGATTTACTTTGTGTTCGTAAATATGACGATATAAATTCAACACATGGTTTTATTCGCGGAGATACAAAAATAGCTAATTTTGGTACAATAAATAATGTTGGAGGTGACAGTGCGACAAATCTGGAAATTTCTACCATAAACAATACGGGCTCCTATACGTATAATAGCGTTAACGGATATTCAAATGGAAGTGGGAAACTATATCATACAAGAGATTTGAACTCCAGCTCAAGCATTTCTTTCAATGAAACAATATACTCATTATATGGAAGTACTTCAATAACAAACAATGTAAGCTTCAGCCATTATGTAGATAAGAACAGTTTCACTACATGGAACGGGAGCACATTCACACCATCATTAACATTGACCGATATTTACGAGGTTGACGGCACAAACATAAGTAATTTAAATAGTGACCTTCGCAGTTTATCCGCAAATACATACAGTAGTCATAATACAGTTGTAAGCGCACATACATTATTATATATTAACGGCAAATTTCAAACAAACGCATCAAGTAGTTACCCAAGCACTAGTAATTATGATTGGGACAGTGTGAGTGTAAACACATACAGTGACGGTACATCTGGTGTAGACTTAACAGGTTCTAGCAGTGGAACAGATAAATACAAATGGATCGCATTCAAATTTAATAAACAGAATACGAATGGTGGGTCCCAGAGTTCAGGACAATATAGTTTCAATGGAACCACGTATGACGTATTAAAGAACGGCGATAACGTAAAGTACTTGTCATTAAAATCAATGCTTGTCACTTCCGGGCTTTTTGATAGTAATACAATTAGTAAGTTAGTAGACAGCACAACTCAAGACGTGGTTGGAATAATACAAGCAACCAAAGTAAATACCACTAATACAGTTATCGGTTATACTAAGGAGTCATTTGCTTCTGGTGGCGGAGAATGGCTAATTTATGGGACAGCTTCAAGAAGTTATGATAATACAGTAAGTAATCCTGGGTCTTATAGTAGTTATGTAATAAATGGAAATGATTACGGGTTTTATATTAGTCCTACCGCAATAAATGACGATCTGATATTGTATATAGGGTTGAAGAACACTGTTTCGCTTTAACAATAAATAATGTTTTCCTTATATAAAAATAATAATAATTTTATATAAAGAGGGAATACTATGAGTGATACAAACGCATTTGATATTGCTGAAAAAACAGATGTATTATTGAAAACTGCCTTTGGGTTTCCATCTACTGACGAAACTAAAGCATGGTATGAAGAAACCGCAATTCCATTTAACAGTTACGTATCTGGGGAAGATATATTAATAGATGAAATTCCTTCTATACCGGATTTTGATACTAATGGGACTGTAAAAACAGCCACAGATATTGGATTGACCAGCAGCGATTTTTCCAATTATAGTGATTCCGGTAGCAAAAGTTCATGTAGTATAGTAGATGATTCAACTGGTGTAGTTCGTCGTTTCCAACATATTATTTTAGACGAAGTGCCACAATTAAGTGATGATTATTTGTCGTGGCACAAATTAAATAGTGCTGGAAGCAACGTAATAAAAGACGCTTTTCAATTCAATTATAAACAATATACTAGTAATGGCAATGTAATTAATCCTTATCAATATGTAGTTAATACAGAGGATACTGTAAGCAAAACATCTAAGTTGCCGACGGGTAGTGCCGGAGGAAATTGGTTTATTGACATTAATTCCGGTGTGTTATTTTTTCCAGATTTTGGAAATCTAGCAAATAGTACAGATAACGATTTCAAAATATCATCTTCAAATAAACCGGTTCTTACCATTTATGTATATGTTGGAGACAAAGGTATTGCGAATTTTACAGCGGAAGGATCATCATTTGACAACAATGCGGATTTATCGTTAAACGCAGACTTGTCGGTGAGTGGGGATTTAGAAACAACTGGCACTATTACAACTACTAATGTTATTACTCCCCAATTAAGCGCAACATCTATATATCAATTTGATTAATTATAACAACAATTTAGATAATATTCACTATATTTTTTTTTATCTAACAAAACCTCTCTTGTATTATATATATAATGAGTCAGTGGTTCGACTTTTCTGCGAACGCAAATAAACTTCGCCAGTCATATTTAAAAGGTTTTTTAGATATCAGTGGTGGAGGTGTTTACGTGCGTAGTGATAACTCTGTAAATTTTTATACTACCGATGACGGAGTAAACCCCAAATTTGCTTTAGACGCAACAAATCTTCATGTTACAGGTAAACAGAAAGCAAGTGACGCGACTGATTCCTACCAAGAAGTGGCCACATCCAAACTTGCGTTCATTCAGGATTTATCTGATAACGCACAAGATCAATTAGATACTCTTTACGACCGCACCAAATTCATCCGTACTACCGGTGAATCTGAAGGCGTAGAAGACGCAACTATTTTAGAGATAGATAATGACAATAATCAAGTTGTCATTCAAGGACATTTAGTCCCTAGTGATGCCAATACATATGATTTAGGTTCTGCGGCAAAACCCTTTAGAAATCTCCATTTGAAGGACAGCACTATTATATTTGACACTGCGTCAAATGATAAACCTAAGGCAGAGTTATCTTTCAATGAAGATAGTTCCACTTTAGATCTTTCCTATAATGATTTGGCTGGTGCCTTTGTTGTTGCTTACGATGGCAAAGCAGGAATTAATCTTTCTGATAACCAAAACGCACGCTATGCACTAGAATTATCTGGAGGGCTTTTAGTTAACGGTGAATATACCATTATAGAGTCCGGTGACTTGTCTCTTAATGGTAATTTCGTTATGGACGGAACTGCTGAGTTAAAGAGTACTTTAACCGTAACTGGAGCAACTGTATTAAGCAGTACTCTTGCTGTTACCGACAAGGCTACCTTCTTGGATGATATTTCTCTTAACGGAGCCCTTGTGGCTGATGGAGCTGCTACACTAAAGAGCACTCTTGATGTTACTGGTGATGCTACATTCGCAGGCACTACTGAGACTACCGGAAAGGCAACTTTTAAAAATGATATTTCGTTGAACGGTGACCTTGTTGCCGATGGTGCTGCTACATTAAAGAGCACCCTTGATGTTACTGGCGATGCTACATTTGCCAGTGCCACCGAGACTACCGGAAAGGCAACTTTCATCGATGATATTTCCCTTAATGGTGACCTTGTTGCCGATGGTGCTGCTGCGTTGAAGAGCACCCTTGATGTTACTGGTGATGCTACATTTGCCAGTGCCACCGAGACTACCGGAAAGGCAACTTTCTTAGCTGATATTTCTCTTAATGGTGACATTGTTGCTAACGGTGCTGCTACACTAAAGAGCACCCTTGATGTTACTGGTGATGCTACATTTGCCAGTGCCACCGAGACTACCGGAAAGGCAACTTTCTTAGCTGATATTTCCCTTAATGGTGACCTTGTTGCCGATGGTGCTGCTACGTTGAAGAGCACCCTTGATGTTACTGGTGATGCTACATTTGCCAGTGCCACCGAGACCACCGGAAAGGCAACTTTCATCGATGACATTTCTCTGAATGGAGCACTTGTTGCCAATGGTGCGGCTGAATTAAAGAGTACGCTTGCTGTCACCGACGCAGCAACTCTAAGTAGTACTCTTGATGTCGCCGATATCACCACTCTCAGTAGTACTTTGAGCGTAGGCAAAACCGCCACTTTCTTAGAGGATATTTCTCTGAACGGGGCCCTTGTTGCTAACGGTGCTGCTACATTAAAGAGCACTCTTGCTGTTACCGATATTGCCACTTTTGCTAGCACCACCGAGACTACTGGAAAGGCAACTTTTATTGATGATATTTCCCTGAACGGGGCCCTTGTTGCCGATGGTGCTGCTACATTGAAGAGCTCCCTTGATGTTACTGGTGATGCTACATTTGCCGGCACTACTGAAACTACAGGAAAGGCAACTTTCATCGACGATATTTCTTTAAATGGCGATCTTGTTGCCAATGGTGCTGCTGAATTAAAGAGCACCCTTGATGTGACCGATGCTACTACCCTGAGTAGTACTTTACGTGTTACTGATAAAGCTACCTTCTTGGATGACATTTCCCTCAACGGAGCCATTGTGGCTGATGGTGCTGCTACATTGAAGAGTACTCTTGGTGTGACCGATGCGACTACTCTTAACAGTACCTTGGATGTCACTGGACTTACCACTTTAAGTGACAAATTAGTTGTTGCTGGTGATGCTTCTTTGAACTCCGATGTTGATATCAGCGGTGACTTGGTGATTAGAGGTAACTTGTCTGTCTACCAAAATAAAAACACCACCACTATTAATACTACCATCAACAACTACGAAGTGATCGCAACTGAAGATCTGTCTGTCAACGGCAATGTGGTTGCTAGTGGCGATGCTTCTTACAATGGCAAAATGTTTGTGAATGAAGATGTATCTTTTAACTCGAATATGGCTATTGGCATTGATATTGAATTGGGTGGTTTCATGAACCAATTCTAAATAGTTCAATAAAAATATAAAATAATGAAAAATAATATTAATTTCATTATTTTATGACAATTATATTAATCTTTTTTATCCTGGGGCTGAACTTCTTCAATTAAGTCTTCAATGTTTTCTAAAGAACGAACATATTTTTCTCGCATTTCATCACATCCACAATGGTCTTCTGTCGTCATGTCTATTTTTTTCCATGTATCTTGTGGGTTTTCATGTATTTTCCAACGTCCAAGTGTATAAGTTGGGACACTAGAAAATCGCTGCAAATATTTGGTTGTAATTTGATAAATAACTCTAATCATAATATACGTATAATTCCTATCAATAAAATGGGTTCAACCTTATTTTCAATTTTATATTTTATAAAATTGATACGAATATTACTATATTTATTATAGTAGAAGCATGGGAGAACCTCCAACATATTTACAAGAGATAAACACTCACCCGCGCGATGAGTTTATAACGTTTGAAGAAGGACCACATATATACACTGTTAACGGCGAAAGAGGTACATATACCTCTGTTACAACATGGAATCATAGCCATTTCAGTAAATTTGAATCAGATAAAATCATTGGACGTATATTGAAAAGTTCGAGATGGGATAGCGATCCCGATTATAAATATTATAGACAATCAGCAGAGGATATCAAAACAATGTGGGAGAAGAACCGTGATTCATCGGCTGGATCGGGTACTAAAATGCATTATGATATTGAATGTTTCTATAATAATATGAATGTAAAGAATGACAGTATCGAATATCAATATTTTATGAAATTTCACGAAGACTATAAAAACTTGAAACCATATAGAACCGAATGGATGGTATTTCATGAAGAATTGAAACTATCCGGTTCGATTGACATGATATTCGAGAACCCAGACGGCACATTACAAATATATGATTGGAAGCGATGTAAAAGTATCGAGCATGAAAGTCTATATGGAAAATATGCTACTACAGAATGCATCTCACACTTCCCGGACACAAACTACTGGCATTATACCCTTCAGCTCAATATTTACAGACGAATCTTGGAAGAAAAGTATGGAAAGGTAGTTACCGATCTGTATCTGGTCTGTCTACATCCCGACAATCAATATAAAACATATGACCGCATTCTCGTTCAAAAAATCGACAAGGAGATCGATGCACTATTTGAACTCCGTCGCAAACAAATAGAAACAGACAAAAAATAATATAAAATAACCATCACGTAATATAAAAACCAATGCTTTTTTCATTTACAAAATTATTAAGACCAAATTCTTTGTTAAATTATGTATATACTTACATTCAGCCTGTGTTTGTATTTACATACTTGTATTCTATGACATTCAGACGATTGTTGTTTCCAAAAAAAAAACTTGTAATTACTGACCCTTTAACTGAATACATTAGTTATCGAGATAATAAATTCACAGCTACATTTGTTGGCGATAACCCTGACCTCAATGGTAATATAGACAAGATTTTTTATTTAAAAAAGGAATACAATGAATTAATGAAAAACCCTAATAACATGGAAGATGAATGGAAAACTCGTATGTTGATTGAAGCTACTCCTCGGGGCAATATTCTTATGTATTATGATCCATATAAAATGGGTTTTTCTTATCATAGTGATATCAAAGGTATTTCTTATAGCCTATTGAATGCTATAGCTATGAAATATGTAACAATATATCGATGTCGCGACTTTTATTTTGATAATACAAATGAAAAATTCTTTTCTCCACTTGCAAAGCTTCATTTGGAAGAGGAGAAAAAGGATAAAAAAAAGTCTGATATAAACAATGAAGAGGAAACGAAAATATTGAAAGACGCATTGAAAAACGGACCTTTTGTCAAATTGAAGAAAAATACCCAACAAGACGATACAAATAAGGACAAAACTGAAAAAGATGATAAACCAAAAAAACCTATATACACAAATAAGTTTATTCATGTGGGCAAGATGACAAATTTCAATATATTAAAATCATTACCAATAAGTAAAAAAACGATGAATTTTTCTTCGCAATATTTAAATGATCTGTCACAAGAGTCTGACCTGCAACATAATGTAATGAGTTATAAAGATTATAAATCGTCTTTGCCTCAATAATGATTTTCTTTCTTCCATTTCAAATACCCGTTGCTTTTATTTGTTTGGTATGTCATTCCTAAGTGTGACTTTGCGATTTCCAACGCTTCTTTTTCCATACTACTTAACGATTCTAAGTACATCTTTTGTAATTCGTCTTCTGAAGGTTTGGGTTCTGTATCCATTTTGATTATATAATACTCTATTCTAACATATTATATAATTTTCAATTTTATGCTACCTAATAACTGCGTCCGAAAGGGGTATTTTGAGTTGGGCGTGAGAATGTTTCATCATTATCTATACAGGCATCTTTCACCTTGGATAAATGTTCTCCACTAGACATTGCGACATAGTCACTTTCTGGTTTGGTAATGGCACATGTTTTGGTAGATGACCCAACGCCTGCCGAATTTACACAAGAAGGTGTGTAAGAACCTACATTTCCTTTACATTCACTGGAGTTGGGATCATTTGCTTTACGAATACCCTGTTGAGTATCTTGAGCTTTCCGTTTGATATATTCACCCTGGTCGTTATTATTCAAATTATTATCTGGTTTTACTGTCGCATATGGCTGAGGTCTACGACTCCACCTATATTTTGACAAGATAAGACCCCTTGTATTCATAGTTGAACGTTTGATAACAGTAGAATCTTCTAAACAATTCAGAGTGGATTCTTTGTGTATCGAAATTGGGTATTCGCCACAACACCCACCGTGACCTCTTGGGTAAATCCCACGATGAGGAGTTTTTAATATGGTTCTCGATAAACTAGTTTGGCCAACATATCCTTGGTTGCGGTGAGTACCAGATAATGAA
>Ga0181388_1000835_pt1 | contig 9829 bp, 4 predicted proteins | sample 11SPOviralmetaG_FD_130120 | JGI IMG/M metagenome (GOLD analysis project Ga0181388, IMG submission 130120) | Marine viral communities from the oligotrophic San Pedro Time Series (SPOT) site, San Pedro Channel, CA, USA - 11 SPOT_SRF_2010-05-17 | ecosystem: Environmental > Aquatic > Marine > Strait...
AAAGTATATCACCTACAACAGCTATACTTAATGAAGTATCGTCATTTGAACATGATGATAAAGTAACACCAGTATCAGCAGGTAAGTTTGCATACTTTGCACAAGCAAGAACAAACAATACAGCAATAAGAGAATACTTTGCTGATGATGATACACTTACTAATGATGGTATGGACATTACAGTATCAGTAGGAAACTTAATACCTACTAACTGTCATCAAATCATAAGTAATACAACAGAAGACACACTTATATTTTTAGCGTCAGATACAGCAGATAGTCAAACAGCACCTTATAGTGGCACAGTGTCTACAACATACGCTAACACAATGTATATCTATAAGTATTTCTTTGATGGTGGTGAAAAAGTACAGAACGCGTGGTCTAAATGGGAATTTAAAGGTGTTAAGATTATTGGTGCTATGTCATTAGAAAGTTTTATTTATGTATTAGCGTCAGAAGGAACTACTACAAAATTATTAAAAATAGATTTAAGAAATTTAAAAGATACAGTAATAGGTCATGGAGTTTATATTGACCTTAAAACTTCAGTTACAGGAACGTATAGTACAACAACAGATTTAACTACGTTTACATCACCTTATGGTGCAAAAACAGGATTGATTGCAGTAGATAAAACAAATGGTAATAACTACACAGCAACAAATACATCAGGTTCAACATATACAATCGCAGGAAACCACACAGCGTTATACATTGGTGTTCCATACGAAAGTAAATACACAATGTCTACACAGTATGTCAGAGAGAATACTGGAAGAGGATTAGTAGCAGTAACTTCAGGTAGATACCAAATACGAAACATATCATTTAACTTTGAAAACAGTGGGTTCTTTCAAGTAGAAGTTACTCCTACTAATAGAGATACGTCTACAGCTATTATGAATGGTTATGTAATTGGTACAGCCACGTCAGTGGTAGGACAACCTGCTATAGCAACAGGAACTTTAAGAGTACCTGTACAATGTCAAAACACAGAATTTACTTTAGATATTAAATCTTCATCTCACTTGCCTATGTATATCGCAGGTGCAGAGGTTGAAGGTTATTATCACAATAGAGCAAGAAGGATTTAATGAAAGAAAATTACGTTAGAAAAGCAGAATTAAAAGATGCGTTAGAATTAGCACCAAAGATTAGAAAAGGTGACAGGCAAGAAATTATGGCTTCCAATGGAGCAACTCCGTTAGAGGCATTAGTAATACCATTTACAGAAAAAGGTAAGATTTATTCTATTATTGGAACAAAGTCAGAAGGTGTAATTGGTATGTTTGGTTCTGTACCATCAAAAGAAAAAGGCTACGGAGTAGTTTGGTTATTATCTAGTGAGGATTTATTTAAACATATTAAACAGTTTATTAAAGAGTGTCCTAAATGGGTAGCAGAGATGAGTAAAGATTATGAGTACGTCTACAATTTTGTAGATGAAAGAAATTGGAAAAGTTTAAAGTGGTTACAATTCTTAGGATTTGAACCTAAAACAAAAATAGGAGATTTTGGTATTGGCAAGATGCCATTTTTATTAATGATGAAAGAGGTAAATAATTAATGTGTGACATTCAAGCGGCACTTCAGGTAGCAGGAGCAGTTGTAGCTCATAGACAAAAGAAAGCTGACAATAAAGCTATTAGAAGAGACCAAGAGACAACTAGAAGGAACGCAGATAAAGCATATTTACACGACATGGTTAAAATTGACCAAGAGAAAGTTAGTGCTGATAGAGAAAAAGCATTAGCAGAAATTAGAACTAAAGCTAAAAGAGAAGGTGAAATTGCACAAAAAGTAAATCTAGGAAATGCTAACAATACAAAAATTGTACAATCGCTTGGTGCTTTATATGATGAAGACTGGGTTGATATAACTAGAGGGTATGACAAAGACATTCAATTATTTCAAAACCAACAATCAGAAGCATTTGCTAATCAAGCAAAAACTTATAATAGTTTAAAACCACCTACAGACCCATCAAGAACTGGATTAATGCTAGACGTAGCTACTGCGGCTAATAGTGGTTATCAACGAAGTCAAACTAATAAAGAGGCAAAAGAATAATGGCTAAATATCAAAGACAAGGAACAAATAAATATTATGGTGCAGGTAATGCAGGGTATGTATCTAGCGGTAGCAGTGTTGATGGTTTAGCTAAATCATTACAAAACGCAGGGTATCAAATTGGTAAAGCAGAAAGTTTAAGAATTGATAGAAAAAAAGATAAAGCTATTGCAAAAATAGATGAGCTATATGCAAATGGTAAATCATTTGAAACTATACAAGCAGAAATTATTTCAGGAAACCACCCAGAGTTAACTGGTAAATACATTGATGCTACTACTAATTATCATGCAGGAAAAGTCAAAGCACACGAAGTAATAACAAACATTAAAGCTAACAAAGATAAATATGATATTACTGACGAAAGTAATAGTCTTGAACTTTTTTACAAACAATACATGCCTGATACTAAAGCAATGGACACTTCTACGTTATTAGGATTTACAACACATTTTAATAAATTCAAATCTGTAGACGCATTAAATGATGCTGAAAACAGAGCCGCTTATAATTCTGAAAAGAAAGTTATGGAAGGCACACAGTTATTATCTGATATTCCTTTAGATACGTTAAAAAAAGATTTACCAGATTTTTTAAAAGGTTTGCAAGTTCCAGTACCTATGAGAGATGGTACAGGTTCAACTTTATTATATACCAATGCAGAAACACTAGCAGTTGTTAGAAGAAGCATAGTTGACATAATTGCTAATGCAAAAACAGAAGCAGATTTAGATAGAGCAGAAATTTTAATGAATACTAATTTAGGGTATTCTAAAAGTGGTTCAGCTATTGGTACTTTAGCATCACGAAAATCTAAAGAAGTTTTAGCTATACAAGACCAATTAACTATAAAAAGAAGAAATTTAGAAACGCAAGATAGAGAAGAAGCAGAATATCAAAGAAAACAAAAAGTTAAATCTATATACGCAAGATTATATTCACCAGTAACAGAGACAGATGAAAATGGGAATACTACTGAAAGAGATTTAACACATACAGAAAAGATGGCATTAAGAGATGAGCTAGAAGCTATGGGTGATGTAGCGGCGGTAGGTAACTTTGATAAAGCTATGATAGCTGATTTATATATTAATGATGACCCTGCTATTGTAGATGACTTTATTACAAAGATTTATTCTGATGGTTTTGCTGACGTAGAAGAAATGAAAGAAGCATTTAACGATTTAGACACTGACCCTAGAAAAATGGGTGCAATGTTAGACCACTATGAAAACTCACAAAAAGATGACAATAAAAAACTTCACATTAATAATTTAGCATACTCTTCAGGTTCAACAGCTATTATGAATATTGTTGGAGGTGCATTTGACTTAGCCATGAATGGTGGTAATCCAAAAGTACAAGCACAAGCAGAAAGCAATGTTAAAAGATATGTAATTAGAGAAATATACGATTTTGAAAATGATTTCTTTAAACGAGAAGGTAGAAAACCTGACAATGATGAAAGAGATGCTTTTATGGTTAAACTTGAAAAATATGTTTCTAAACAATTTGCAGTTGCTCCAAACACAATGAGTGCAATTAAACCTTTAGCAAGTTTTGATGACCAAAAGAAAATAGAAGACCAGAAAGCATTAGAAGAGAAAAAGAAACTAGAAGCAGAAGAAGCGGCAGAGATTAAGAAAGAAGAAACAAGACAAGATACTGGCTTCTACAATACGTTTAATACAGCCGTTTCACAAATACCAAATGTTACACTTCAAACAGATAAGTTTGATGATATGTCAATTACTATAAATGGAGAAAAACTTAACTTTCCTCAAATAGAACAACACAGAACTAACAATGATAACTTCCCATTTAACAGTATTTCACAAGAAGACTTTAATAAAGAAGAAGTTGTACCATTTATTCAACAAGTAGTTTCATCTTTCTTTCCTGATGGAACTTTAAATAAAGAGTTCTTTGATTTAATTCCACAAGATAGAGGCGTAGAACTTATAAAAAATTTATCTAAACAATTAGGTATTGAACAAGATTTAATTATACAAGCATTAGAAGGATTAGCTAAATAATGGATTTTAAAAAAATAAAAAATAACAAGTCAACAGATACTTCAACTTATTTTGTACCAGAAGTAGCTACTACAGAAGAAGATGCTTTAGAACAAATACAAACAGAAGAATTTTATAAAACATTATCTAGTTATTATTCTTATAGAGAAAACGATAAGAAATTTAATAAAATGTCTCATGCTGATTTATTAGATTATTTTTATACTGACAGGTCTTGGAGAACAAACAATACTGTGTCTATGGGTATGGATTTGTCTAATGTAATGGGTGAAGAAGATGAACAAAGATTAAAAGAATTTGCATACATATCACAGACTTATCAAAACTTACCTTCGTTTTGGAATGACCCAAATAGAAGTTTTAGTGGTTGGTTAGTAGATAATGGTGGTGCTATGATACTAGACCCTGTTAACGTAGTAGGTGCAGGAGTTGGTGGTCAAGCGGCTAAACAAGCATACAAACAAGCATTAAGAGTTACGCTAAAAGATAAAATGGCAAAAGAACTTAATGAAAGAGCATTAAAAGAAACAGCAAAGTATGCACAAAAACAAGCATTAGGCAAAGCTGTAGTTAAAGGTGGATTGACTGAAGGTGCTATCAATACAGTTATAGCAGGTGGTCAAGATGCTTTATTACAACATACAAACATAGAAGCAGGTATACAAGATAAGTATAATGTTAGTAGAGGAGCAATAGCTTCAGCCGCAGGTTTTGGTTTTGGTACAGCTTTTGGTTCTGCTTTTGCGGCAGGTGCTTTTAAATTAACAAACAATTCTTTAAGAAGAAAAAGCGTTAAAAAATTATTAGAGATAGAAGCTAAAGGTCAAAGTACAATAACTGGGTCACAGCTATTTGACAATTTAGACCCAACAGATGATGTTTCATTAAGACAAAAACCTACTCCTAAAACTACAAAAGAATATATAAATAAATTAAATACAGATACAATCTCACCTAAAGACAAACCCCCTCTAAAATCAAACAACGCACCTAAATTTCAAAAACCTAGTTCAGACCAAACTACTAGCACAGAAGCCTTAATTAAATTTACTATTGATGAAGTTACAGAAAAATTAAAAAAGAAAAAGATTACACACGCCGAAATGATTGCTGATGCAGTTACTAGATTTGGTGCTGACCCTAAAAAATTAAAAGAAGCGGCAGAAAGAGTAGCTTATGGTGAAGAGTTTACGAAACTATATGCAACTATGGTGGCACAAGGAGACGCTATTAAAAGTAGATATGACATCATGGGTGCTTTAGGAACTGAAAGTAATAGACTTGATTTAATGCCTGATGAAAAATTACAAATGATAGCAGACTTTGACAAACAAATGGCAGATGTAAAAGAAATGTTAGAAGTTGATAGTTTAATGGGTACAAACGTAGCAAGAGCTATGAATGCAAGAAACATAGATGCTGATGGAGCAAGAGCCGCAAAACTTATGGCTGACCCTGAAGACCCTAAAATGTCTAAACTTGCAAAAGGTACACCTGAACAAAAATGGGAATTTATGAATGCTGTTGGTAAATTAGCTGACAGAGACCAAATAATTAGAGCATTGCAAAATGCAAGAGAAGTAGACAAATGGGATATAGCAACTGAATTTGTAAACAATAACCTTTTATCTTCACCAGATACACACATACTTAACATTGTGTCAGGTCTAGTACAAACACAATGGAAACCTGCAACAATGTTGTTGAGAGGTATTAACATGTTAGGACGAGATAAAGAAAGAGCATCAATTATAATGAGAGAAGCTCTACAAACTTATTTATATCAATATGCTTTTATTGGACATGCTTTAAAAAGAGCAGGTAAATCATTTTATGAAGGTCGAGCTATACTTGATAGTAGACAAATGAAACACGATAGCACTATGAGACAAGGACAACTTCAAGATTTATTTGATGCTTGGGGTGAAACAATAACTGACCTTGTAGGATTAGACGGAACAAGATTAGGTAAAATTGTTACAGGAACATTTAAAGGAGCAGGAAGAGCTGTGTCAGCACCTATGAGAGTTCTTTCAGCAGGAGATGAATTTCTTAAATCTATGATGTTTAAGGCTAGAATGACATCTTTAATTAACTCAAGAATATTAAAAGAAAATCCAGAGTTTAGTATGAGTGATAGAAAGTTAGGTTTAACAGATATAACTTATGCAGATAAATATAAAAAAAGAGCAAAAGAAATAGAAGCAGAATATATTAATCAAAATGGTTCAGCTATTGAAGTAGATAAAACTGTTGATGCTAGATTAAATTCACCTTTGTATCATGCACAAGAAGGTTCATATACACAAAATGTAGGACAGATAAATCCTAACACTAAAGAATTAGATGATAAATTTACTGGTTCTCTTTTAAGAATTGCTACAAAACATAAATCATTAAGATTATTAGGTCTTCACTTTGTAAACACTCCATCAAACTTATTAAGATGGTCAGCACAACATTTACCTTTTCTTGGTAGATTTCAATTTCAAATGGCTCACATGTTAGCAGAAAAAGGTTTACCTAGAGGTAAGTTTAGAAGTGAAATAGCTAGAGGTATGAACCCTTTTAGAAAAAAAGAATATCTAAATCCTGAAGCGGCGGCTGAAGCCAAAGCAAGAATACAAATGGGTTGGGCTTTATGGGGAACAGCTATTAGTTTTGCATTGTCAGGAAAAATTGTAGGTGGTGGTGATGTTGATTATAAAAAACAAAAAGACAAAGAAGCTAACACTGGAGAGATACCATACTCATACAAAACTGATGATGGTAGATATATTTCTTTAAATAGATTAGACCCTATTATGATGCCATTCTTTATTGCGGCAGATTTAGTTTCTTTATTAAGTGATAGATTAAAAGATACAGATGATTTAGACCCTATGATTAAACAAGATACAACAGAATTAATTATGGGAGTTGTTGCAACACTTACAAGAAATGTATCTTCGAAATTTTACACAAAAAATATTATTGAATTAGTTAATATGATGACTTCAGATGACATCATGTTTTCTAAAAAACCACAAAGAATGGGTACACAAATAGCTTCTCAAATGGCATATAAGGTATTTCCATTATCAGGTGGATTAAGATATTTAGATAGAGTTAATGATGAATGGGAAAGAGAACTTTACACTTTAAGTGATAGAATGAGAAGTTTAAATCCAATGGACAGCAAAGATGCTATTATGCCAAAACGTAACATGTTTGGTCAAAAGATAGATAGAAAAAATGGTTGGTTGTTTGGATTAGGAGGAGAAAGTGGTTTATGGTCTTCACCATTTGCTATGACTAATTTTAAACAAACAGAAACATCTAAATTTATTAGCGAAAGAGAATTTAAGTACAGACACCCAGTACAAAGTATTAGACTTAAAGGTGATACAACATCTGTAAATTTAAAAGATATAAGAAATAGTAAAAATCAAACAGCTTATGATAGAATGCTAGAAATTAAAGATGAAACTAGAGTAGATGAAGGAGGAAGTATTATAAATGATACTGAATATGATGGTAAACAATATACTTTAGCTGAATATGTTGAAAAAATGATATTAGATAAAAACAGTGCCATTTATCAACACCCATCAGGTACTATTAATGGTAAAGATGAACAAGCACAAGTTATTATAGATTTTATTAAATATGTAGACAGAAATGCTAAAGCATTGATGATGAGAGAATTTCCTGAATTTGGTGAAAGAGAACGAGCATTGTTTGAAAATAAACAAAATAAATATAATAAGCATTATGAAACGCTAGAAACCCTAGCAAACAACTAAACTTACACTTTTAGTAAAACCCAATTAAAAACATAAGGAAAATTACACATGGCAAATAGTTTTGTACGTTATACAGGTAATAACAGTACAACAGCATATTCTATACCTTTTTCGTATAGAGCTACAGGAGACCTAACAGTTACTCTTGCAGGTGTAGCAACTACGGCTTTTACGTTAAACGCCGCAGGAACAACACTTACTTTTAACACTGCTCCTGCAAATGCAATAGCTATTGAGATTAGAAGAAAAACGTCACAAACTACTAAATTAGTAGACTATGCTTCTGGTTCTGTACTTACAGAAAATGATTTAGATACAGATAGTGACCAAGCGTTCTTTATGTCACAAGAAGCTATTGATGATGCAGGTGATGTTATCAAAGTATCAAATACAGATTTTCAATGGGACGCACAAAACAAAAGACTTACAAATGTAGCAGACCCAGTAAATGCACAAGATTTAGCTACTAAAAATTATTTAGAAAACACATGGTTATCAGCTTCAGATAAAACAGCTATTGCAAATTTAGGAAGTTCTATTTCACAAATTAATTTATTAGGTACATCAGATGCAATAGCAGATATGAATACTTTAGCTACTTCAGATGTTATAGCTGATATGAATACTTTAGCTAATAGTGATATTATAAGTGACCTTAATACTTTAGCAACTTCTGATATTGTGTCAGACATGAACACATTAGCAACTTCAGCTAACGTAACTAACATGGCTACACTAGCAGGAATAAGTGGATTAAGTACATTAGCGGCTAACAATACTAATATTACATCTTTGGCAGGTAAAACTACAGAATTAGGATTATTAGGAACGAGTGCCGTTGTAGCAGATTTAGCATTACTAGGTACTTCTGATGTTGTAGCTGACATGGCTTTATTAGCAACTTCTGATGTTATATCAGACATGAATACACTTGCTACTTCAGATATTATTTCAGACTTAAATACTTTAGCTTCATCAGGAATTGTTGAAGACTTAAATATTTTAGCAACTTCAGCAAATGTCACAGCAATGGGATTACTTGGAACAAGTGCTGTAGTGACAGACATGAATTTATTAGGTACTTCATCTAATGTTAGTGCTATGTCAACACTAGGTACATCTACAAATGTATCTAACATGTCTACACTTGCAGGTATTTCTAATTTAAGTAATTTAGCAACAGCTCATGCGGCTGTAAGTAATGTATCAACTAATTTAGCGGCAGTACAAAACTTTGCTGACGTTTATAGAATTTCAGCATCAGCACCAACATCAAGTTTAAATGTTGGAGACCTGTACTTTGATACAAATGCAAATGAATTAAAAGTTTATAAATCGTCAGGTTGGGCGGCGGCAGGTTCTACAGTTAATGGAACTTCACAAAGATACACTTACAATATTACAGGAACACCAAGTTCAGTTACAGGTTCAGACGCTAATGGTAATACTTTAGCCTACGATAGCGGATTTGCAGATATTTATTTAAATGGTGTAAGATTATCTTCATCAGATGTTACAATTACATCAGGTACTACAGTAGTATTTGCATCAGCTTTAGCAAATGGAGATGTTGTTGATATTGTTGCCTACGGAACATTTAATGTAGCTTCAGTTGCAGGTTCAGCAATTAATTCAGGAACTATTAATGATGCAAGATTACCTACAACAATGGCAGGTAAAACACTTACTACTGCTACAGTTGAAGCTAATAGTTTAACTGCAAGAGGAGATGGTTCTTCAGCAGATGGTAAGATTACTTTAAATTGCTCACAAAATTCACATGGAGTTTCAATCTCTAGCCCTTCACATGGGTCAGCACAGTCATATAATTTAATATTACCTACTTCAGTAGGAACAAGTGGACAGGTACTTGCTACAGCAGGTTCTAACACAAACCAATTATCTTGGGTTGATGCAACAGAAACAAAACCAACA
>Ga0181388_1000837_pt1 | contig 9805 bp, 5 predicted proteins | sample 11SPOviralmetaG_FD_130120 | JGI IMG/M metagenome (GOLD analysis project Ga0181388, IMG submission 130120) | Marine viral communities from the oligotrophic San Pedro Time Series (SPOT) site, San Pedro Channel, CA, USA - 11 SPOT_SRF_2010-05-17 | ecosystem: Environmental > Aquatic > Marine > Strait...
CCGTAATAGCTATTACGAGTCTCATTGGTGTTGTGCCTATATAGCTGACCGTTCTTAAAGCTATAAAAGAAATTATTCATCCCTATCATATACTCAGGATTGTAGCTATAGAATGAAGGGAATCCTTTAGAACCTTCGCTGTATGTAAGTGTATAGTTTGGCATATATTAGCAGGTTTGTATTTGAGTTACTATTCCATTCACAATTTCAAATGTACCTTCAGCTGTAGGACTAACGCCTTCTAAATCTGCTCCACTCGCTTTGTAAAATCCGTCAGGAAATTTATTAAAAGCATTAGAGTCAGAAAAAACCCAATCCTTTACAGCTAAAACACCCGGAGTCGTTGAAGCTACAGGACCTATATAAGCAGCTCCTGATATTGATAAGCCACAAGCAGAAGAATGGGAAGAATGAACAGCTGACGTGCTTATTGATTGTAGTGTGGTAGGACATCCTACAGAAAGTGTAGGCCCCGAACCTGACGGCCCGCAAGGAACGTCAAATTTAATTTCTAATGATTGAGGCCCTGCATTTTTAGGCACATACATTATAAGTTTACCTGCGGTATATTGAGATATACCTGTCGTAAGCCTATTGGTAGTGCTAATAATAGTTGAGTAACCTGAATCATACCAACTACCCAAGGTAGGGTTGTAGTAATAAATAGGAAAGTTATGAATACTACCATCGGGTTGATTTCCGTTAACCCAATTATTACAATATGCAACACCTCCTGTAGCCCAAAAGTAACTTGTTTGAAAGGCATTAGGAGCTTCTATTACATTAGTATAATTAGTCGCTAAATTAGATGAAAACTTATTATATTTTACACCGCCAAAAGTGATGTCAACACCTATCGGTCTATTTGAAACTCCGTTTATTTCAACCTTAATAGCTCCTGCATTTAAAGCGGTGGCTATTGATGCTTGAAGGCGGCCTGCCGCTGCTTCAGGTAGTGCGAAAATAATATCTTCATCACACGGTGTATCTTCACATTGAGGGCAATCAACAGATGGACCTAAGCCTGTTATACTTGATTGGTACTTAGTAGTTGTCCCGTCAGAATAATAACCACTAGGAGCTAGAACCGTCATCTGTGCATCTGTAAAAACAGCCGTAGCATTTGCTAGGGTATCTGCGTTTATATAAAAATCTATTAAATCAGCCATAAATTAACAATCACAATTATTTACTGTTACTATCACGTTACTTACTTTTGGGGATATTTTTGGGTAAGTCTGAGAGCATAGAAGTATTTCTCTTAAACCACCGGCAAGTTGAACGTAAGCAAAGGCACCGCTAGTGTTTGTATACGTTATTGTTATAGTCGTATTACTATTATTTGCTATTGAATACTCCACATTAGTAGCAGTACAATAACACTCACAACAAGCCTCCCTTAAAAGTATCGCACTTTCAACCCCTGTTGTTTGACATATTAATGACTCAGGTTTAAGCCTTAAATCCCAAACTAAATACAAGTAAGCCTCAGATGTAACAGGAACCGTAAATTGAGCAGAACTTGTCGAGCCACTTATTGTTGGGGTTAAGGTAGTTGATGGAGACTCCAACTTAATAGAATCTAACAACTGTTTCATAGTTAAGATTGGGTTGTTTGATGTAAGGTACATAAACCTATCTGTAGACTCAATATTGTAACTATCAGTAGAATACCTATTAGTCTTCATTGTTAACGTATTACCCATAATTGGGATAGCCCCATCCCCTTGAACGCCTTGAAGAAGTTTTTTATAAGAAGAAAATATAACATCATCAGTATTACTAACGAAGTTAACAACCTCTTCAGGAGATACTGACTGTCCTGTTCCCCCATCGTATTCCCAATTATGGTGTATACTTTTTGTAGCATCCTCATTATTAGTTAGAACGATGTCAATAACGCTTAACTGAGCTCCTACAGGGCATCGAGGTGTAATGTTAAAGTCAGATTCAAGACCTCCTATTTGAGTTAAAGTTACAGTATACTTAGAAGGAAACTGTTTATTCTTCATGAAAGACACATAACCTAAATTAGCTATTGTTTGATTAATTTGCTCAACACCATCCCAAGTTACTGTAAGATTTACAGGAGTTGCGACAGGTACTTGATAATCTAAAACAACACTACCAATTGTTGTAGGAACGTCTACACAATAACTAATGCTATTTTCTTTTAAAAGAAATGATTGTCTCTGACCACAAGGTATACACTCTTCAACGGTTGGAGTTAGTATGTCATTGCTAGATAAAACATACTCATTCATATAAGGGTCATAACCACCTAACTTCTGTGTGTTAAAACTATCTTGAAATAAATCTCTAAACCAACTACGCATACCATACTCCGATATAACATTTAACTGCTCATTAGATGCACTACTTCCTTTAAGCTGAAGTAAAGCACCCCTCTTAGCATCAGTAAAAAACTTATCAGCCCCGTATGAAACAAAGCTCTCGGTGTTATCACTAATACCAAAGTCTTCAATCCTAGCTATCTGCTTACCTAAAACCTCAGGCACTGACGTAAGAACATCTCCTCCTGATGCGTCTGACAGTAAGTTCTTACCGGATAGTACATATGAAATCTTGTCCTCTTGCAGTGCAAGTATGTCAGTTTCACGAGCAAACATTTTATTAATAGGGCCAAAAGAATCCTCAAGAGATTTAAAGTTAGCTAAGCCTAAATTAAATTCATTAAGCCTATTTAAGTTTGTCTCATCATTATATACACCACTATATGTAATATCACTCCTTCTGTGAGCTCTCTTGTAGTCTTGCTCTGAAACAGTTGTTACACGGTTACCCATAACCATAGAGTTTCCTTTTATAGAGTCTTGAATAGTGAAGCTCTCAACACCATTTCCAAATGTATAGCAGTTAGCAAAGTTTAAGTAAAGTATTGCAGGTTGTGAATCTGTTTGGTCTTGGTCTAATGGATTTGCAAAGTTACCTCCATCGAGATGATAGCCACTAGCACTAACAGGATAAGAGTCCTGTCCTTCATACCAAACATCAGGCAATGCCTCGGATGGTTCCGTTTCAAAAACTAATATGTCGTTAGCTCTAAATATTTCAAATGTAACTCTTATATTAGCATCACCACCACTGCCTGAGCAAGATTTAGTCCCTGAGACTAAAAACTTTATTTCATCATTAGGGGCTTTATACCATTGATACCTATTTGTATTAAAAGATGCAGCGTCTTTAAAGTTATTTATATCGGCTTGAGAAGTAGCAAGAGCTGAATCATAAATATTATTTATACTTGAAGGGTCTTTATCTCCTGTATCTATAAGGTCACCTATATTTTCCTGATTCCACCAATCAATAATACTAGCGTATTCATTAGGTGAGGTGAAATCTTTATCGAACTTATAGCTTCTGTACTCACAGCTACCTCCACCACCTTGTTGGTTTCTATATAAATCAAATTTTATTCTAATCTTAGAACCTGCAGGTATATTATTTATGTTATAATCGGTTCCGTTGAACGTACTAAACCCGTCATATTCTAAAGTTACAAATTCACCTCCTGAGTTTTGTTCAGCAGTTTGTTGCCCCGGAAGTATTTCAGAGTTTGGTGTTCTTGATACAGAAAAATTATTAACTAACATTTTCATATACACTCCCGAAGGGGCGTCCGTTATAAAACCTTCAGCTTGAGATTTTTTTTCTAAAACTGTAGACTTAACACAACTACTTAAAGGGCCAAACGCATCTTTTTTTACATTATATACATCTCCTTCTTCAACCTTTGCTATGTTTTCTCCTTCCAATAAAAAGTATGTATGACCATCACTAGGGTCTGTAAAATAAAATCTAGAGTATATGGTCTCATACTTATCAGCGTCAGGCTTTATTACAAACTTATACCTTGTGGCAAAGTCAGGAGCAATCTGAGTAGTCGGTATAGTAACTTTTATTTTATTTTGATTAACGCTTTCTGAACAAGGGATTCTAACTGTGTTATTAGGGCTAACTAAGGCTGTTGTAGCTCTATTAAAGTCGTCCATATACACAATCCCAACCTCATAACCTCTATTGCTGTGAAGACTTTGTGGGCTAGTTACTGTTTGAAAAAAAACTTCTACGTTAGATATGTCGTAGTATTCATATATAGTATTATTAGGTGTAGGAGTGGTTGGGTCTGAGGTATAAGCCATAGCTACAACCCCTATAACTAATGTTGTATCGTTAACAACTGTAGCTGTTATTGGTTGGTCATCAGCCGTTATACCACTTTTATACTTAGAGTAATCCTGACCTGCAGGGTTATCTAAAGTACTTAATAGCTGACAATTAAACGTGTCAGTAAATGTAGTTCCATCACAAAAAGTAGCTGAAGTTATTTTAATGTTTGAAGCTGTACCTATCTTAGATTGAAAGTCAGCACTATTAATAAGCTCTGAAACACTATTAAAGTCTTGAAGTAAAGTATAGCTAAACCCCATAGTAATATTTTGATTGGAAGAGCTAGGCTTTGGTGTTGGTATTCCTGAAAAATTAACACCATCTTCGTTGCTAACTCTAAAGCTAAAACTTATTAAAGAGCCTGTAATTAACTTGTCATTTATAGTACTTAAAGGTATAGATAGCTCTCCTTGAGACGTTTTAGTTCCATCTATAGTATATGTTTTAGTTGAAATAGTTTCGCCTGTTATGCCTTGGAACCCTAACGCTTTTGAATCAACGTCTGTAAAGTAATCAAGCCTAGTATTTAAACCACTTCTAGTTAAGTTGTAGCCATCAACGTAGTTACCGTACATAATACGATTACCCATTAATGTTTGAGTCTTAGCAAGTAAAGGTACGTTGTCGTACAATCTAAGAATCTCACCACTTGACAGTACCGTGAATATTTTATTATCTGTAAATGAATAGTTGTATGTATTGTTATCTAAATACCCTAGTTTAGATTTATTCAATGACTCAATAATTTTTATATCTGAAGAATCTGAATCTTTAAATAAAATCTCTATATCTGTAACTCTTTTATCGCCTGAATTAAAATTAACCGTAGCTGTATTAAACGAGTTAGTCATACCTTCATTAAGATTTGTCTCAGTAGACAATAGGAATGGCTTAGTGCTAAACACAGGGTTTGTAAATATAGACGTAGCAGAATATTCATTATCTTCATACTTATATCTATAACCAAAACACAGAAACTTATCCTTTAAAAAAGTCTCAGCACCACCTGTATTTATACCCGTTACAATAGGGGCTTGACTCGGAGGTTTAACAATTACTAGCAAATCATTATAAGAAAATGAATCACTAGCATTTAAATCTGTAGGGTATTCGTAATTTTTATTTACATTTATTTTTCTAGGAGGGTTGTAGTTGTCTGTAAAAAAAAGCAAGTTATCCACCTTGTTAACCTCTGTAATTAAATAAGAGGGATTGAAATTTAAAGTTGTATTAGCTGTGTCTTCTGAATTTTTAAAACTAACAATATGGTATTCAGTTGATTGACTTTTAGTATTAAATGATACTATCAAGTCGGCTTTCCCTGTTGATACCAAAGGCTGATTACTATCGTGTATAAACCAATATATAGTTTCATTAGCACCATCCTCAAACGCACCTATACACTTAGCATCTGAACTTAAGTTATATTCAGTTGTACCAAATACACCTAAATTAATTGCAGATAAAAGAGTATTACCCTTTGAGTTTTCTACAGAACCAATCTCCGAATCCTCAGTAGAACCAAGGCGTACGTTCATTGCATCAATATACTGACCGTTAGGCACAAGTCTCTCGTCAAGCGACTTGTTCATCTTACCCGCTATAAAATTTCTTTTACTATTAGCCATACTACTTAATCCACTTGTTTTGTCCTCTTAGATTCATAAGCAATCTACCCGGATGTATGTTACTGATTCTTATCTTTGCATTACGTAGAAGCGATGACTTCTTTTTTCTTGCTCTATTTACAATGTACTCCTGAACGCCTAACTTACTATCTAAGATAGAGTATTGGATGTATGCGTACACGTACTCCTCAAACAATTTATTAACTGTTATAAGTGAGTTGTCGCCACCCTCCATACCATCAGATACATACTCTACTATAACGCTCTTACCTGACATCGTAGAATCAAAATTAATAACCCCTGCCTTCGAATCTATTCTAAAGGTAGGGTTAGCATTAGCCGTCTCCGTATTAAGACCGTAGCGAGCTCCTATTGCAAAATCAAAGTACCACATACCATCACAGCAATAACCTTCTGCGTTGTTGTATGCGCTATTCTCATTCAAGTATATCGTCTTCTTAGTACCTGTAATTCTATCAACGTCAATTGGTGAGAACTCAGGCTTTAATACACTACCCGATTCGTCAAATAATATCTTAGCATTATTATCTTGCAAGTATGCTTGTGCTGATGTTAACTGAATATTCTCAGTCATTGGATATAGTACACCATTCTCATACAGAGAAACACGAACCCAATTAATATAGTCTGAAGGCAACACGAATCGTACTGCATCATTCACTGTAAGTTGAAGGGTTTTAATCTCCTTAAACGCATCGTAGTTAAGCTCCTGCACTGCACGCTTAGCGTGGAATAGAATCTTAAATCGGTCCTCGTTATTCACTAGAGAGTGGTTTCCTTGATACATCAACATAAAGTTGTTGACTATATCCTTTAGACTAACGTATTGGTATGAACCCCAATTAGCATCCTCAGGGTTTGCTCCTGAATTTTCGTAGTACTGATACTGAGATATATATGCCATTATTGTTGTAAGTTATTTTGTTGTTCTTCTCCCTGTGCGTACTGCACCACCATCGCTTCACGTATCTCAACACCTGCGTACTGACATATCTTTACAACCAAATCATTTAGGTTGTCAAGCGGTAGCTCAAAGTCTTGATAATCAACTGCGGATTGATTAAACACAGGGCCTTGAGCCTCTAAAACTGCTCGATAAGTCCATTTAGGTGTTAAAGGGTATCTAACGTACTGAGCTGATATATCGTCAGCACCATTAAATGTATTAGGGTATACTGTCATTACAGAACCTTCAGTCGTGTATGCAGGAAAATCAACGCTAGGTGCTGTAAGTAATGAAGCGTTAAGCATTGTAATCTTTGACTGACTAATCCTTTCAGCCTCTCCTTTAAACGCACCACCACTTGAGCAAAGCACCTTGTTGATTAGGTAATAATCTGAAGGCATTGTATATGTGTTAGTCGCAACTTGAACTAACGGAGCTGTTTTTGAAAATAAATCAATAGTCTCTTGTATTCCTTTAGATAAGTTAGCATACTCAGTTCCTGACCTACGTGCATTCTCTAAGTTGAGTTGTGTGTTGTATTGGTAAAAGCAATCCTCAAATATCTCTAACTGTGCTTGTTTTGCATACAGGTTGAAGTCTGATGGGGAAAGGTATCCGTAGTTATTCTTATTAAGTATAGCAAGGACTGTATTTCTTACTGTATCTATCATCTTAAAATCTTTTCACAAATATACGCAAAAAAAAAGAGCCCTATAAAAGAGCTCTTTAGTAGTTTGTTTGCTTGCTGTATTAGCTTGCAACTATATCAGTTATAAGCACCGGAGGAGTTATCTCTAAGACCTCAGCAGTATTATTACTATTCGCTAAACGAACGATACTATCTTGGAAAAAGTTTCTCATCTGTACTCTTGAAGATGCGGATGCACCTGCGTAAGTTATAGTAAGCTCATCAGCTCCATCAGTAAGTCCGTTGTTTATTACAACAGTATTGTCTGTTGGTGCACTTACCATGGACACGTTATCAACCCCAATTAGCTTTGGTTGATTCACAACCTCTTGCAAAGATATGCTATTAAACGTAAACGATGAACCTATATCAGCAGAAGAATTAACATCAATACCAAAAAGTATAGCATTATTAGTACTTTGCCTTGTGTATCTAAATTCATTCTCACCTACCTTTAATTTAATACGGTCGTAGCTATACCCATTATACCAAAGAAAATCAGAAATACCTACTATTGATTCAACATCAATCTTAAGAAGATACTCTTGACTCGTGGTTGTTGTATTACCTGACACTTCAATAAGGTTTGGACTTTCAGTTGCCGCAACAAACCTAACAGTCTTAGCTTGTAAATCAAATACAGAGTTTTGGCCTCCTAAATTATCTACACCAAACCTTTCGTACCCATAAGCAAACTGATTGGTTGCTTGCATAGAGATATTTGTGTAGTTTGTTTGTGCAACAGAATATCCATCTCCTGCATAAAACTGAATGATTGTCGTACTACTTGTTGCAGTAAAAACTAACTCACCCGAGCCACTTGTAACATCAACTGCTTCACCCTGTACCCGAACAGAGTCAGAAGCTAAATCACCTGTAACGCTGTCAACCTTAAATCTATACTCAGTACCTACAACTGTAGGAACTTGAAGATAAGCAAATTCATTTGGCCCACTAGCTATACACTCTAGGATATTTGACTCAATATCTGAAGAGGTAAGGCTTGAAAATGTCCATTGTGAAGACACAAAAGTTACATCAGTACCGTTAGCTATACCTGCAAAACGCCCATTATCTACAAGCTCAACAGCTCCTGATTCTTTAAGTGATACACTACTAATCTTACAATTAGGTGAGTCAGAACGTAAAGCTAATGCTGATGTACCAACCTTTTCTATAGATACAGTATATGTCCCTGCCGAATTAAAAGATTGATAAGTATACGCTGTACCTGAATCATAAACATTACAAACACCGCTATCAATAGAGTCTATTGTAAACTTAATTAGATAAGTTTTTCCATCAGTATAAGTTGCGTTTAATCCTAAGTTACCTACACTACCTTCGTGAATAGCAATATTATTATCAATACTCCAACCTGTCCCTAAAGTAAAACCTGTACTGCTTTCAAAATTTGGATTCTGAACTATTTCAGGACCGTACTCCTCAAAAGAACCATTACTCAGGACCTCAGGCCCCAAGTATGATTTATTTAGTTTTAAAAAATTTGCCATCTTATGAAAGTGTTATAGCTGTTGTTGTCAACACCTGATTATATTTATGGTCTCTAAACTCATTTAAAGGAATGTCTAACCTACTAGCTGTTGCTGACTGAGCATTTAATCTCTGAATAAACCTCTCAATCACGTCAGCCACAAAGTATGTGTTGACCGCATCGTTAAGTTGTGTTAGAGTTACCTTATCAGCTTCAATACCTGCAGCAAACCAAAATGATGATTGGTTAGGTGCACTCGTAGCTTCGTCATACTCAGAGATAATATAGTTATCTATCCGAAGAATCTGATTCCCTCTTGTATCACCGTTAGGTGCGAATATAGAAAACGCATCTCCTGCGTCTGAAAGAACATCGTTAGATAATAACAACGTGTTATTGTCAAGCACTTGCAAAACAACAGCCTCGTTATCATCGGTAGAGTTAAACACTACATCACCAACCTTAGATTCCTTTAATAAGTCACCTCCAACTACCTGCAGGTAGTTGTACTGAACTTCCTGTAATAAAACATTAGACACCTTAACATCATCTGCGGAGAAAAACCTTATAAAAGGATTTGTTTCTTCAGCCACAAATGTTAGTGTGTATGTTTTTTTAGCGTCAGGAGTTAAAGCAGGAGAATTAAAAAGTTGAACCCAAGAATCACTGCCATTATTTTTTCTAATCTGAAAAGATGAATTACTTATAGTTGCGTCTCCTGTAAAATCCATAGTAGCTGTGGCTTGATAGGTTTTACCCACAACTAAATTTAACTCTTGCTTAATATCACCTCCTGCACCTGAATGTATTGCTTGACCTTGTAATGTACTCCAACC
>Ga0181388_1000843_pt1 | contig 9781 bp, 9 predicted proteins | sample 11SPOviralmetaG_FD_130120 | JGI IMG/M metagenome (GOLD analysis project Ga0181388, IMG submission 130120) | Marine viral communities from the oligotrophic San Pedro Time Series (SPOT) site, San Pedro Channel, CA, USA - 11 SPOT_SRF_2010-05-17 | ecosystem: Environmental > Aquatic > Marine > Strait...
AACTTTAGATTTCATTCCTATCCATTCAATCAAATCAGCGGCAATCACCTCAACGGCGTTGAGTTTATGACAGATACGCATCCCATACGCAATTACAGAGAAGCCACAGATTATATTAAAAGAGTCAGACTCTTTGATGATTCTATGAATTCTGATTTGATTTGGTTAGAGGAACAAAAAAAATTAGGCATCTTTGCTCCTAAATTTGTATTTGATCACGTCATCAGGCAATTGAAAGAATTATTGGCTTACACAGATAATAATAATCCATTGATGCAGGTATTTATCAGAAAAGTAAATGAGTTAGATATTTCAATCGAGAAAAAACAAGCTTTATTTAATGAGTTGAGTGAGGTTATTCAATCTGATGTGAAACCAGGATATAAATCAATTCTTCAATACATGGAAAGCAACTATGATCTGGCAAATCAGCATCATGGTGTTTGGTCTCTGCCAAATGGTGATGACTTTTATGCATCTCGTCTAAGGTCATACACAACAACTGATTATACCGCTGAAGAAATTCATCAAATTGGTCTCGCAGAGGTTGAAAGAATTGGTAACCGAATGAAGGAAATTTTTATTTTATTGGGTTATGAGGTCAATAAGCCGATAGGTGAAATGATGAATGATTTAAATGAAAATCCAGAATTTCTGTATGCCGATACTCCTGATCGAAAAGAAATCGTAATTGCAGATTACAATCAAATGGTTAAAGAGGCAGAAGAAGATGTGAGACCCTATTTCGAAAGATTTCCAGTTAGCCCAGTTGAAGTTAGGGCTGTTCCTGAATATTCAGAAAAAACAGCTGCTGGAGGATATTATCAAGCCCCCAGTCTGGATGGATCGCGTCCAGGTGTTTTTTATGCAAATTTATATGACATCAAGCAGACGCCGACATTCGGCATGAGAACCCTTACATTCCACGAAGCTGTTCCAGGTCATCATTTTCAAATTGCCTTAAACCAAGAAAATGAAGACCTCACGTTATACAGGAAGATGGGATATAGGACTTCAGCTTTTACTGAAGGTTGGGCTTTGTATTCAGAGCAATTAGCTGTTGAGGTTGGAATGACTAAAAATCTATATGATGAGCTAGGTGTTTTACAAAGCGAAATGTTTAGAGCTAATAGACTGGTTGTTGATACTGGTATGCATTTTAAGAAATGGACCAGAGAAGAAGCCATGGAATATATGAAATCAACCACTGGTATGTCTGATACCGAAGTAAGAGTTGAAATTGAGCGTTATATTGTCTGGCCTGGTCAAGCGACAAGCTACAAAATGGGTATGCTTAAAATATTAGAATTAAGAGAAAAAGCAAAAGATGCACTAGGTGATAAATTTGATATTAAGAAATTTCATACAATTGTTCTTGATCAAGGTATTGTGCCTCTATTCATTCTTGAGGACATCATTAATGAGTGGATCGAATCTTTCTAACTCTTCGACAAAATTGGTTTAAGGAAAATTGCTAGTAACACAAACACAAGCAGCACTCCAAGCATATCTCCGATAAAAAATCTGAGCACTTGATTAATATCCGCTTCAACAAACATTCCAGTTTTAGGCTCAAAGTTCACATGCATCTGGCTTAAGCAAAAGTTTACGAGCAAAGCGTTAAAAAAAGCAGATATCATAGTGATTAATCCTATGTGCTGATAATTTCTCTTATTCAACGGACTTTGACGGGTTGTTCCGAGAGGGAAGCCAAAAAATTTCAAGGAATACAAAGCAGCTGGAACAGATAACACGCTAATTAAAGACGTCATCAGTAAAGGAACGTTATAGGCTTCTTCCGCGATAAAATATGGCCCCCATAGCTCAGCCAAATATAAACCTGGTATAGACCTCCAACCAAAATAAACTATCATTAAAACCCTTGCAGCATGAGGTAAGTAAATAAGGCTGCCCACCCACTTTGGAATAACTCCAGATTGAACAGTAAAAAAAGACCAAATAACCCATAACACAGATGAAAAAATAAATGCAGTAAGTGAACTTAATACAAAATTTTTCACTAAAAATTACCTTATTTTGGTTGGTTAATTATGGACAGGATTTAAAATCACAAGCGATTCTCTGCCATCTTCTTCTGATTGAGCAAGTTGAATAACGCCCTCTAAGGATAATTTCTTTAAAGTTTTATACACTGTAGAGCGCGACATACCAGATTTTTCAACAATTTCCGTAATATTCGATCTTCCACTGCTATCTGCAGAGCCAATAATAATGGTGTAAAAAACTTTTAATTCATTTGGCGTTAGATGCCCAATATTAAGATCTTTTTCTAGACCATAAAGCATATTGAGCGCATCGCTAATATTTTCATAAAATTTATTCATTGATAAGTAATTATTTAATACCCTGAGATAACTTTAATAGAAGAATTAAAATTTGTCACTTGCAAATTAAAGAGCTCGTTAGAGATTGGCGGAGAGACGGGGATTCGAACCCCGGAACCAGTTGCCCAGTTACTACCTTTCCAAGGTAGCGCAATCGACCACTCTGCCATCTCTCCGATTGAATGCTGTAGCATTTTACATTAACTAAACCTAAGAATCTCTCAAAGTGATCATTGGCGAGGCATAAATACTCTTTCTAATTGAGATAACGCCTGCAATAAATATAAAACCAATACCAAACAAATAACTCAATCCAAGAATTAATAAATTTGGTGAATAAATCAGATCTAGAAATTGAATAAAAATTACAGATGATAGAGCTATAGAGAATATAATTGCTGTTGTTGCAGATAATAGACCCAAAATCAAAAACTCTGATGCTGCTGATTTAAAAATTAGGGCTCTACTGGCTCCAATGGCATGCATAATTGCCGTTTCTTTGGTTCGCTGATCTCTGTTTGAATATACAGAAGCAATTAAAGCTAGGATTCCTGCTATAAACGTAAGAAAGAATATATATTGCACAGCCAATGAGGCGCTTGCTAGCGAGCTTTTACCTTGTTCAATAATTGCCTCTAAATTAACACTGGTGATTGTGGGAAAACGATTAGTAAAGTTATTCATAAACTTTTGTGAGTTTTCTAGCTTGATGCTCGTAATGTATGAATTGGGCAATTCTCTTCCTGCTGCAGGAGAAAGAATAAAAAAGAAATTTGGAGAAAAGCTTTGCCATTCAATTTCTCTAAAGCTTGATACAGTAACACTAAATGTTTTGCCTCCAGCTGAAAAAGTGAGCTCATCACCTATCTTAAGATTCATTGATTCTGCTATCTCTCGATCAATTGATACTTCTGCAACCTCATTACCGTTAGTCCACCATTCGCCCTCTACCAATGAATTACTTAGGGGTAATTGATTCTGCCAAGTTAGATTTGCCTCACGCTCCATAAGATTATCGAAGTTGATATCTTCAGATCCAGGTCGAGCTGCTGATAAAAGTCTACCTCGAATCAAAGGAGTAAAATCTGGAACGACGTTTCCTTGGTCTTTGAAGTAGTTCGATATGGGATCAAGGTTGTATTGCTGAATATTAAACAAAAAATAGTTTGGCGTATCTTCATCCAGGGTTTCGGTCCATGAATCAACCAAATCCGTTCTTGTTTCCGCAAGCACAACAAGAAATAATAATGAGAGCCCAAATATAATTACTTGTAAAATACTATCATTTCCTCGCTGAACTATATTTTTTAGACCTAATTTCCAACCTGTTCCATAAGAAAATTTCACACGGGAAAGCCCATAAATCAACAGCCTGCCTATTAAATATAAAAAGAAAGTGACTAAGATCAATGAAATAACTATGTATATAATTAATTTTATGTCTTGAAATAAAGCACCTAGAAATCCAAACATTGTAAAAAAAGCAACTAGATAAATCATGAGGTTGCTCGATAGCTTGATATTAAAGTCATTCCTTAAAATTCTTATAGGCTCAGTTTCACTTAGGATTTTTATATAGGGAGATGCTGTTGCAAATATCACAAAAGCAGCTGTAATGAAGCCAAGAATTACCGGTCGAGATGACGGCGGCGGCAAATCAGCATTAATAATTCCTTGTAAAGTAGAAAGCAAAAGATGCTGAAGCCCATAACCAAAAATCAATCCTAGTGACGAAGCAAAAATAGCAACTAGTGTTAGCTGCATAATTTGATGTCCTAAAATAAATAACTTTGAAGCTCCAAAGACTTTCATTAATGAAGTATGAAGAAGGTTTCTGCTTGCATACCGTCTTACCGCCATCATGGATGCAATAACAGAAATAATAATAGTGAAAAGACTAGCTAAATTAAAAAAGGTTGTTGAATTAGCGATATCTTCTCCAAGATTGTCTCCCACGTCTAATGCATTTTGCACTCTGATATTGGCTGGCATACCTTCTAAAGACTTCTCAAAACGTTCAAGGTTGTCTTGAGTTCCTGAAAAAAGGTTTCTATAAACAACTCTGCTCCCAGTTTGAATCACCCCCATTGCATCAACATCATTTATATTCACAATTGCGACCGGATAAAAACCTACAAAGCTAGAGTTCCTGTCAGGATAATCTTCAATAATGCCCTTAACTATAAAATTTTTATTACCAATGGAAATCTTATCCAACTCCATTAAATCTAAAGTTTCTAATACTTTTCTTTCAATCCAGATGTTGCCAGGCTCGGGTGAGCCAAAATGCTTAATTTTAGTTCCCTGAGAATTAACAATCTTTAATTCACCTCTTAATGGATATGATGCAGTTACAGCTTTAATAGAAGTAAGCAGATTATCGTCTTCTGTTATTACCATGCTAAGAAATGTAGACATCTCAGCAGAATCAAGATCATTTGCTGCAGCTAAGTCCAAATATTTTGAATCTATTTTAGATGCTGATCGCAATACAAGATCTGCACCTAAAATACTTGAAGCCTGCATTTGCATGGAGGACTTAAGCCTATCACCTAAAAATCCAACACTTGAGATCGATGTAACAGCTAAAACAATTGATAAAAATAATATTAATAAGTCGCCACTAAAAACTTCAGACCAAAATTTCTTTAAGCCATATAAAAGGCCTCTAATCACAATAATTGCCCTTCTGAGAGTTCATAAACTTCATCACATTTCTCTGCTAAAGACAGATCATGAGTTACTAGAACTAAGGTTGTTTGGATGAGTTCATTTAATGAAAATATAAGATCGGTAATAGAGCTTGAACTCTTTTTATCCAGATTACCTGTTGGCTCATCAGCAAATAATATTTTGGGCTTGTTAACAATGGATCTTGCGATAGCAACTCGCTGCTTTTCACCGCCACTGAGTTGAGTCGCAAAATGCTTTGCCCTTTTTGAGAGTCCAACTTGTTTTAGGGCTTCGTAAGCTTTATCTGTTGATTGAGGATCTCCTGAAATTTCAAGCGGTAACATGACGTTATCTAGAGCGGTCAATCTTGGCATCAAATGAAAAGATTGAAATACAAAGCCAACATCCTTACCTCTAATTTGAGCTCTCTTATCTTCATCAAGACTTGTAATTTGAGATCCCAGCAACCTAACAGTTCCAGCAGTCGGCAAATCAAGACCAGCCATTATAGCCAAAAGTGTAGTCTTGCCAGAGCCAGATGGCCCAACCAAAGATACTGGTTTACCTTGTTCAACCGATAAATTTATATCCTTAACTATTGTCAAAAGGCCCTCCGGACTGTTAACTTCTTTTGTGATGTTCTCAACTTCTAAAATTAAATTGCTCAAAATATCCTTGGGTTTGCTTTTAGGTATTCTACTGGCACTTCCTTCATCAGTAAATTCATCAACTCAATTCAATAAAGATGAATATGTTGCAGTTGTTTTAGGAGATAGTTTAAGTGCTGGTTATGGGATAAAAATTCAAGAGTCTTGGCCATCTATCCTTGAGCATAATTTAAATGCAAAGGGCATGAATATAAAAATTATAAATGCTGGAATCAGTGGCGATACCACATCTGGAGGTCTGTATAGGCTCCCTAAATTATTGAAAGAGCATAAACCAAAATTAGTGATCTTAGAGCTTGGTGGAAATGACGGCTTGAGAGGAATGTCTATCAAAAAAGTAATAAAGAAAAATTTAGATGAGATGATAAGAATGTCGCTAGATGAAGGATCCACAGTCGCGCTAATTGGAGTGGAGCTTCCTCCTAATTACGGATCAAGATATACAGATAATTTTAAAAATATGTATGTAGATTTAGCGAATCAATATAATTTAACCCTTGTGCAAGGATCAATAAAGGAAATGGTCTCATCAAGTCTTATGCAAGCAGATGGCATTCATCCAAATGTCAAAGGACATCTGCAAATAGAAGAAGAAGTGAGAAGTAAAATCTTCAGTTTATTGGATTAGATAATTACTGACTAAAGTCTCTAAAATTCTTAAATATCAGTTTTTTTGAAGTAGATCGTATTGGATTGATATCAATACCCCCTCTTCTTAAGAATTTTCCATACACCGTCAAATCATCAATTTTAAAATCATTTCTTAATGATATAAAAATAGATTCAATACAGGCTTCATGAAAATCACCCTTATTTCTGTATGATTTTAATAATTTAATTAACTTTTTCGAGTCAATTGAATCAGAGCCAGAATGGATATAAACATTACCCCAGTCGGGCTGAGAGGTCACAGGACATATAGATCTAAAACCTTGAAATCGCATAATCTTATTTTTTGGCACTTTATTTTTAAATTTTGAAATAAGGGTTGAAATCGGTGCATCATTAAATCTATTAAGTTTTCGAACTGAAACCGAGGAACCTAAAATTTTAGTTAAATCTTTTTCAATTAACTTATATGCATTAGCGGGCTTAGAAAATTTTTTATTATAAAATGATGCCAAATAAAGCTTCAAAGACTTAGATTCAACGGTAAGCACAGAATGCATTGAAATTTTAATTTCTAATGCTTCGATCACGGGAAGATTCCTAGAATTTAGATATGAAAATTCATATGCGTTCCAATAATCTAAGCCAAAAAATTCATTTAAATGCTTATTGTTTCTGGGTATAGAGTCTAAAAAATCTGGAGAATAAGAATCTAGTTTTGGCGTGGATTGATTTCCTAAATATTTAATCTTCACTGACGAGTTCCAACCCCTTTATGTAAAAGAATTAAACATGCGGAAGTGAGAACAGCTATAAAAAAAATAATCATTGATAATGCAAATGGTATAGATACATCGCTTACTCCCAGCATGCCTTCCCTAAAGGTATTGACCACATATAACATTGGATTTGCCATAGAGATATTTCTCCAAAGATCAGGGAGTATGTTGATAGAATAAAAAACCCCGCCTAAGTAAATTAGGGGTGTAAGGACAAAAGTGGGAATGATAGAAATATCATCAAAGCTATCAGCAAATATGGCATTAATAAAACCCATTAATGAAAATAATATTGCTGTTAAAAATAAAACTAAGATCGTTAACAGTGGATTCACAATTGTGAAAGATGGATAAAAAAACAGACTGACACAAAAAACTATACAGCCTATTAAAACGCCACGAGACACTCCACCGATGATAAAGCCAACTAAAATGGCCCAATTTGGCATTGGAGATACTAGTAATTCTTCGATAGATTTTTGAAATTTAACAGAGTAGAAGGAAGAAACAACGTTTGCATATGAATTCGTTATAACAGACATCATGATGAGTCCAGGTATCATAAACTGGATATAATCTAGACCATCCATGGTTCCAATTCTAGGACCAATAAGGGATCCAAAAATTACAAAATATAAGGACATAGTAACTGCTGGTGGTACCAATGTTTGTACCCAAATCCTTAAATAGCGTTTAATCTCTTTTCTAATAAGAGTAATTAAAGAAACTAATATCTCATTTCTTCTTTTCATGCTTAACTCTTCTTAACCATTTCAATAAACATTTCTTCTAATCTATTTGATTCATTTCTCATTGATGAAACATTGATACCCAAGCTTGTCAGCTGATCAAAGAGATCATTGATAGATTGATCTTTTTGAATTGCCACATTCAAAGTAGTTGAGTCTTCTAGAGTAATTGGAAAATTTGGTATAGAAGGTGGTTGATCTAGGGCTTTATCTATATCTAAAACAAACCCTTGAACATCAAGCCTGCTTAAAAGATCTTTCATTGAGGTATTTTCAACTAACTCACCATGATCAATTATGGCTATGTTTTTGCATAATTGCTCTGCTTCTTCTAGATAATGCGTGGTTAAAATAATAGTAGTTCCTTGAGCATTAATCTCTTTTAAAAAATCCCACATTTCACGTCTTAGTTCTATATCAACTCCTGCAGTTGGTTCATCAAGTATTAACAGTCTTGGTTCGTGAATTAATGCTTTTGCAATCATCAATCTTCGTTTAAACCCACCAGATAATGTTCTGGCTTGTTCGTTACGCTTTTCCCAAAGACCAAGACGCTTTAAAGTTATTTCAGTTTTTAGTTTGGATTCTTTTAGTGGAATACCGTAAAAGCCTGCTTGAGTAGTAACAATATCAATCACTTTCTCAAAGTTATTAAAATTTATCTCTTGTGAAACAACTCCCAGCAAACGTTTTGCCTCAGGAAAGTTTAGGTCAGTATCAATGTCAAAGATTTTTACAGTGCCAGCTGTCTTAGTCACCAATGAGGCAATAATACCGATTGTAGATGATTTTCCAGCACCATTAGGTCCTAGCAATGCAAAAAAATCTCCCTCTTTTACAGAAAGATTGATGCCCTTTAGAGCCACTACATCAGAATCATATGTCTTTTTAAGATCAGTGATCTCAAGAGCAAATTGACTCATGCGCCCTCTTCTTCAAAACCATCGACAAAAACTGCCAATAATAAACCAATTAGAAGGCCAACCCAGGCGCTGTAAAAGGTAATAAAGAATGCTATGAGAAGAGCTGTTGCCATTTCAGAATTCTTTTTTGGTATAGCCATGGCAACATAAGCGCAAGCAAAACCAGTTAAGATTAATGTCAAGGTTAGAGCCATGACCATCAGCGGTTGCATTAGAGTGACGAAAGGCAGCGTGAAATATAAAAAAGGTATACCCATTAAATAGTAGGAGCCAATTCCATCAAAAATTGAAGGCATGTTTTTTGGACCTTTCTTCCATTGTTCAGCTACAACAACCTGGACACCTGTCCATAATGCTCCTTGAGTTGGAAAAAATGGATTAATTAATGATGCCAATAAATTTCTAATGCCAACAGAAAGATGCGATCTGTTAAGGTCAATAGGTAATTGTTCGTCATCACGATGTTTTTGAGCATCTTTCAGAACTTCTGTTGCAGTAACCAAATCTCCAAAAAGAAGCATGTAGCCTATAATTACAAGTGGTAACGCATCAATGTACATCTGCAATGATGGTAATCCAATATAAAATGGAGAAGTTTTTTCAATTAGGCTCATGATGGCTGGAATTTTAAAACCCCACTCGATATTGAAAGTTATTTCGCCTAAAAAATAGGCTACTAAGCCGGCAACAACAAATCCTGGTAATAATCCCAGCGACCCAACAACTTCAAAAAATTTATTGTTAGCTGCGATTTTTTTAAATGGATTAGAAAATGTAGTTATAACGCATAAAACAATTGCCACTGTCATAGATATGGGTTGCAAAAGATATGCATCAAAATCTTCAAAAAATACTTGATAAAATGCTGCCAGAGCAGCTCCCAAGATAATTCCAGCTTTTAATCCATTCGGAATTTTTTCAACTAATAATTTACCCCAACCAGTTAATCCAAGAATTAAAATTAAAGCAGTAAACTCAAAGCACATTGCCGCCATGAACTGAAAAGCTTCAGGGTTGTATCTACAGACACCATCA
>Ga0181388_1000851_pt1 | contig 9726 bp, 13 predicted proteins | sample 11SPOviralmetaG_FD_130120 | JGI IMG/M metagenome (GOLD analysis project Ga0181388, IMG submission 130120) | Marine viral communities from the oligotrophic San Pedro Time Series (SPOT) site, San Pedro Channel, CA, USA - 11 SPOT_SRF_2010-05-17 | ecosystem: Environmental > Aquatic > Marine > Strait...
ATCAAAAATATAATTTTCATGACGTTTAGTTGAAATTCTACCTCCTGGCCTCCAGGACTTATCAAAAAACGTAACATCAAGGGCAGGAAGATGATGTACTAAAGAGAGGGCACTAAGCCCAGTGCCAATAACTGCAATTTTTTTCAAATTTATTTTTTCTTATTAGAATTTTGTGAGGGCAGTTCATCAATTCCCTCAGTTGGACGCAGTACAGGGACATAACGAAGTCGAAGAATGATTACAGCTATAGCAACAAGAACAATTGCTCCTGCCTCATAGAGTAGAAGTTCTGGATTTGAGTCCTTACCTTGAAGGATTATCAATCGTGATAGTGCTGTAATTGCAATAAATAAGGGGTATGTCATTCTAACTCTGTTAGAAATTAGATATACGCGGACCATACCAATTACTTCAACATAAATAAAAAGTAAAAGTAAATCAGCTAATTCCACATATTGAGCATTAATCATCTTGAGGATTTCAAACATGATCGCTGTGAGGGTGGAGACTAAAATTACAAAAATAACTGCTTTTTCAATAAAGCCAACAAATTCCTCTACATGTTTATTTATCACCAAATTATCTTATCAATTTGTTTTGATTGTAGAAAGGTATTTGTTTGAGAGAAAGGTTTACTTCCAAAAAAACCTCGATGTGCGGACAAAGGAGAGGGGTGAGGTGCCGTTAAAATCAAATGTTTTTTCGAATCAATGAGATTTTTTTTAGATTGAGCGAAAGCCCCCCATAGAATAAAGACTATATTTTCTAAATGATTATCAATAACGCTGATAACTTTATCGGTAAACTCTCCCCATCCATAATTTTGATGAGAAAGAGGTTTCGATTGCTCAACAGTTAATGTTGTATTCAATAAGAAAACACCTTGTTCAGCCCAATGTTCTAGATTCCCATTTCCAGGATTAATTATTTTTCCAATATCACTTTGTAATTCTTTAAAAATATTTACTAAAGATGGTGGGGGTTTGACAGAATTTGGAACAGAAAAACATAGTCCATGTGCCTGATTTGGACCATGATAGGGATCTTGCCCTAGTATCACTACCTTTACTTTATCAAAGGGAGTGAGATTAAAGGCATTAAAAATCTGCTCGCCTCGAGGGTAAAAAATAATTTTATTTTTTTTAAGTTCTTGCAGTTTATATTTTAAAGTCACCATGTAATCTTTTTGGAACTCATTCTTTAGGTGGGCTAACCAAGAGTGGTGAAGTTGAATGGTTTGTTTATCCATTCTTAAAAATATTAATTAATTGTTTCGTCTTTACTACGGCCGTATTTTTCTAACTTATAAATAATCTTTTCTTTTAAATCATGATTTTCTTCTAAGGCCATAACTAGAGCTTGTGTGTAAAAGAAACAGGCAGCTTCAATATCTGCTTTATTTTCAAAATAGTTAGCTGCTTCATAATAGAGAGAGCAAACTTTATCCATTTGCTTTTTTTGAAAAGCATCGGAGATATCCATATCAATTTGTGAAAATTCGTTCATAGAATTTTCAAATTAACACATTTGCCTCAAACGCCAAGATTAAAATGAAATGTTAAAAATTATCCTTTGCAGAGCGCATTTTAGCAAAAATGTCCTCAGGATTTTTACTGTTATAATAGTTAAAAAAGTAATCTGTGTCACATCTTAGAAAAGGATTACAGAGAATTTGCTGTTCTAGTGTTGTTGGTATAGTCGGGCGATGCTCATCTTCTTGTTGATTTACCCATTCGGCTAATTTGAGTAAATTTTGATTATCAGGATCAATGCTTAATGCAAATTTAATATTGCTCAGTGTGTACTCATGGCCACAATAAATTTTAGTATCTAGGGGGAGTGATTTAATTTTTAATAAACTTTTCCAAAATATTTTAGGGTCTCCTTCAAACATTCTTCCACAACCTGCATTAAAAAGAGTATCTCCAGAAAATAAAATATTATGATCTTTCATAAAATAATTTATGTGCTGTAAAGTATGACCAGGTGTATGGATTACTTCATATTTTTGACCATGTACCTCGAATATTTGTCCTTCATCTATAGTTTGATCTGGCTTGGGAATCTGATCATCCTGAGAGTAACCAATAACAATTGAATCAAACTTTTTTTTTATTTTATCTACTGCTGCTACGTGATCTTCATGGTGATGAGTGATTAAAATATGAGATGCTACGGAGTCATTAAGCTCTAAAATCTTTAAGCACATATCATAGTCAGAGGGATCAATGAGAACACCTTCAGTGGCATGGGGATTTTTAATGAAATAACCATAGTTATCACTGAGTTGAGGAAAAAGATAAACGTTCGGCTTGGCCATATACATGGAATGTTAGGTAAATCTTGATAAAATACAACTATGGATATTAGCGCATCTGATATTTATAGTTTTTATCAATCAAAATTAGGAGGTCTTGTTAAAAGAATCATCCGACAAAAAATTATTTCATCTATTGATAAATCAAAACATAGTGATGTATGTGGTTATGGATATGTCAGTCCTTATTTGTCTTTTATTAATAAACATTTTCATCAATCAAATGTTTTAGAATTCAGACCTGATTTTTTAGATGGGGCCATTCAAGAGAGAGTTGATTTTAATCAAAAATTTATTCATGAATACTTTTTACCTTTGGAGCCTAGTATGGTCGATATTGTCATCTCAACACATCTATTAGAATTTGTTGAAAAGCCCCAGAGTTCGATTGAAGAAATATGGAGAATTCTTAGACCAAATGGCTATTTTATTTCAGTTTTACCTCGCCGTTCAGGTATCTGGACTAGATACGACAATAACCCCTTTGGCTTTGGTCGATCTTACTCCTCAGCACAATTTAAAAACTTGATCAGTGATTATTTTGTTTTAGACGAAAAGAACTCATTCTTACATTTTCCGCCTTGGAGTCATTATTTAAACTATAAGTTTTATCAAACATTTGAAAATCTTGGAAATAAACTATTTCCTTATATGGGAGGGTTGATGTTTTGCGTATGTAAAAAAATTGTTTATGCAAAAAAAACATCTATCTCTAAAAAAATTCCAATAAAAAATATACTTACTACTTAAAAGATTAGTGAAAGTTTAAAAAATATTTTTAATTTCATGATTTATATATAGATTAATTACTTGTTTGATCTTAGCTATTATCTAATCGTATCTTTTTCAATTTTATTATTTGCTATTTCTAAATCAGGTTTTTCAGGTGGGGGATTAGCATTGATATCTGTAACGCTTTTATCTATTACTTATGGCCCCCTAACAGCAATTGCTATTCTTATGCCTATGCTTCTTATTTGCGATGCTATTGCAGGATACCTCAACAGGAAACACTATGAGCATAAAGTCATTTGGTCACTTGCCCCTTATTCTCTTTTGGGGGTTTTGGCTGGGATGCTTTTATTTAAATTCATAAACTTATCGATGATCAGTATTTTTATTGGATCCATCTCTTTGATTTATGTTGTTTTTAATTATCTAGTTACCAACTCAAAAATTAAAAACATTCCCTTTTATGGTAGTAAACTTTTTTGGGGAACGCTATCTGGCTTTACTAGCTTTTGCTTACACTCTGGCGGATTGCCGATGAATATTTTCTTTATGTCTCTTTATAATAAAAAAGTTCAATTTGTTGCTGGTCTTGTATTTTCTATGGCTTTAATCAATATCTTTAAAATTATTCCATATTTTTATTTAGAAATCATAAATATTAACTCATTAATGGGGTACTTAATATTTTCTCCAGTGGCTGTGATAGGAGTAGTAATGGGACATTGGATGAATAGTAAATTAAGTGATAAATCTTTTTTTATGGTTATAAACTTTTTTATTGTTATAGCTTCTTTAAGGTTGGTTTATTTGGGATTAATGGATTTATAAAATTTCATTTAACTCATTTATCAAATCAAATTCATTTTTAAAGTTATTCATTTTTTCTTTGTCAATAATGATCTTAAATCCTTCATTATTTTTTTCTAGACAAATAGGTAGTTGATTTTCATATTTATCTAAACCGAAATCATTTAGTTCTTCGGAATGCAAAAAGTGTAATTGATGGGGTGTTTTTTCTACAAAATCCTTCCATGTTTTTCTCATTTTAAGGTCATGCGTGATTTGACATAAATTACATTCATATGTGCTGGGTGAAGCATATTTATGGATAGTGTCCACAATATAATTCCATTTACCACCCCTAGCATTATAAACAAAGTATATTTCTTTTTTTTTAATCATTGGCTATATGAAACAAAACTTCTCTGCAGAAGAGGTTAGATGGAATCCTACCATTTGTGAATTTCTTTTGGTTTATTACATCAAAAGTATTAATTATTTTGAAATTAAGATCTAAGACTAATTGTTTAAAGTCTTTAATACTACAAGGGTGGATATAATCAGTATTATACCATTGATCGCTATCAGACTTTTTTAACAAAGAGTCAAAGCTACCTGAGGTTAAAAAACTTAATGCTTTACTTAGTCGAGCAGAATTATTGAAACCAACTATAATATTTTTACCCACTTTTTTTAATGTATTAAGTAAAACATCAGGTTTTTGAACTGCTTGAATAGTTTGGGTAAGGATACAATAATCAAATTGATTATAGGGAAAATCTTCAACCATAACATTTATATCTCCATGAATAACATCTAAGCCTTTTTCTAAACAAGAAATAACTTTTTCTTGGTTGAGTTCTACTCCTTGAGCACTGACACTTTTATTTGCTAATAAGGAAATTAGTTCACCATCTGAGCAACCTATATCAATCACTTTTGAGTTTTCAGGTATTAAATCGAGGATAATTTTATAGTCACTTCTCATCATCTGATTCCTTTAAGAAAGCCATCACAAACTTTAAAAAATTGGGGTTCATCGAGAAGAAAGCTATCATGCCCTCTATCAGAGACAACCTCTGCAAAACTGACATTGGATCCGATGGAATTTAACACAGATACAATCTCTTTAGACTCCTTTGTTGGAAATAGCCAATCACTAGTGAAGGAGAGGACGAGAAATCTAATACCATTTTTAATAATTTTATCTTGGTTATGTTGTATTTCAGCGGATACATCAAAATAATCCATTGCTCTCGTCATATAAAGATAGCTATTTGCATCAAAGCGATCAACAAAAGATCTTCCTTGATGGCGTAAATAACTTTCAACTTGGAAATCAATTCCAAAACCAAATGACAAATCTTTTTTCTCTTGTAAATTTCGTCCAAATTTATTTTGAAATGCTTTTTCTGAAAGATAAGTAATGTGCGCTATCATTCTTGCAACAGATAAGCCATTTTCAGGCTTCTGATTTTTTTCTGGATATCGGCCATTATCCCAATTTGGATCTAACATGATTGATTGCCTACCTGCTTCATCAAATGCAATATTTTGAGCTGAATGCTTTAATGAACCGGCAATACTTATTATGGACTTTAAAGATTCAGGATATGTAGCGGCCCATTGTAAAACTTGCATTGCACCCATTGACCCTCCAACAACGGATAAAAGTTTTGATATACCCAGTTCGTCGACTAGAATTTTTTGAACTTTTACCATATCCCTTATTGTAATAGTTGGAAAATCAGGACCATAAATTTTATTTGTTTCAGGGTTAATGTCATTAGGACCTGTAGTTCCAACACAACCACCCAAAACATTAGAACAAATTACAAAGTATTTATTTGTATCGATAGGTCTATTAGGGCCTACCATCAAATCCCACCAACCCTTTTTTTTTGTGATAGGGCTCTCCTCAGCTGGAAATTGATCTCCTGTTAAAGCATGACATATTAAAATGGCATTATCTTTGTCATCATTGAGATTGCCATAAGTTTGATACGCAACTTGAAAATCAGATATTACTTTACCAGAGTCAAGTAATAGCTTTTCTTGGCATTTTAAAAGATATCCAGGATATTCAGTGTTATCAGTTATTTTTCTCATAAAATCTTTAGTATGATTGGTAACTGCGGAGAAAACGCTTTAGCTGTTTATACACCCGCAAGCTGCAATCAAATCGGTGTTGATAGAAATTTAAGGCTTTTCAAAAAATATTTCAATATAAAATGATGATATTTTTCCTATATAGTTTATTTATTAATTTCAAAAAATGATTAAAAATCAGCCAAAAAACAACTATCAAGGTGGATCTGAAAATTTTAAAGGATTTATTAGATTGTCCTCTAATGAAAATAATTATGGTCCTTCAACAAAAGTAGTCTCTGCAATAAAAAATAACTCTAAATATTCTAATATTTATCCGGAATTAGATGGAAGCAGTCTAAAATCACAATTAGCTAAAACTTTTAATGTTTCTTCAAATCAAATTATTTTAGGAGCAGGTTCTGATGAAATATTGCAAATGGCTTTTGCAGCTTTTACAAAACCCAGAGATGAGGTTTTATTTACAAAATATTCCTTTGCGATGTATTCTATTTATGCAAAAAATTTTAAATGTAAGGCAATTAAATTTAATGATAAAAAATTTCAGTTTTCTTTAAATGATTTATTAAAACTGTCTTCACCAAAAACAAAAATCATTTTTTTAGCTAATCCCAATAACCCAACTGGATCGATTTTTTACAAGCAAGAACTAGTTAAATTTTTAGACCGAGTAAATAAAAAAACGCTGGTGGTATTAGACGACGCATATTGTGAATATATTGAAGATAAAAATTATGATAGTGGTATGAATTTAGTAAAAAAATATCCAAATTTAATGATTACCAGGTCTTTTTCAAAAATTTTTGCCTTAGGGGGGTTGAGGATAGGATGGGGCTATTCTCAATTACATAATATTTCTAAAATGTATGAATTTAAAAAGCCCTTTAACGTTTCTCGATTATCCTGCATAGCAGGCATAGAGTCTTTAAAAAGTAAATCATGGTTAAAGACAAATATCAAAAATAATTTGATAAATAAGGATTACACTGTTCGTAATCTTAAAAAAAATTATTTTGAAATTATAGATACAAAAGCAAACTTTATTTTATTAAAATTTAATAACAATAAATTAGCAAATTCTTATGTTGCCTTTTTGAATAAAAAAAAGATTACAGTTAGATCGTTAGCTTCTTATGGATTGGCTAACCATATAAGGATGACTATAGGAACACAATCAGAGATGAAAAAAACAGTTAAAATTTCTAATCAATTCAATGTTTAAAAATATATTAATTATCGGTTTCGGAATGATAGGTTCTTCGATTGCGAGAACTGTTTTAAAGAATAATAAATCAGTAAAAATTTATGCTCTAGATAAGTCTTCTTCAATTGAAAGAAGACTTAAAAAGACAAAACTTTCATCGGTTATTTGTCTAAAGTCTTTTGATCAGGTGGATAAAATACAGATTGATTTAATCATTGTTTGCACTCCAGTGCTTCAGTATAAGTCAATATTTCAAAAAATATCTAAATTGAAACGTAGTAATTTTATTGTTACTGATGTCGGTTCTACTAAGTTAAATATTGAGAAAATTTATAAATCCGAAAAGTTTCAATTTAGATTTGTGCCTTCCCATCCTATAGCTGGTATAGAAAAATCAGGCTTAGAGTACGGTTTTGATGGGTTATTTGACAATAGATACAATATTATTTGTCCTTTAAAAAACACTTCCAAATTAGATATAAATAAAATATCCAATTTTTGGAAATCTCTATCTATGAAAATTGATATTATGACATCTAAAGAGCATGACCACGTTCTAAGCCTAACGTCTCACTTACCACATGTAATCTCTTATTCTCTAGTGCTTACAGCTATGAAGAAAGAAAAATCTTTAAATTCTAAATTAGTTAAATTTTCAGCAGGAGGGTTTAGAGACTTTACTCGAGTAGCAGGCAGTGATCCTGAAATGTGGAGAGATATTTTTTTAGCAAATAGTGATCAAATTCAAAAATTAACTAATGCTTTTATTAAAGAATTAAAAACTTTTTCTAAAAGCTTAAATGCTCAAAATTCTAATAGACTTTTAAAAAAGTTAGAATTGACTAAAAAAGTTAGAAATAGAATAGTTAAGGCTCGTCAAGCTGGGAAGTTCATTCCTAATGATTAAGAGTATTAATTTCAGAATGAAGTTTTTTTAAAAAATCTTGTTTGCTTAAGCCCGGTTGTATAGGTTCACGAAATTCAATAGTAATTGTTCCCTGATTGATTTTATTACTTTTAGGCCAACAGAAACCAGAATTTAGCGCAATTGGAATAACAGGCTTATTCAAAGATTTATACATAGAATAAATCCCTGGTTTTAATTCAGGACTTTCTTTGTATGTAGTTCTTGTTCCTTCTGGAAAAATAACCACTGGTCTATTATTAATATATTCTGCTGTTTTTTCATTTACATATCTTAAACTCTGTATTCCTTGAGTGCGATCAATAGCTATCATCCCTAATTTTTTTAGATAAGTGCCAAAAAGAGGAATTGATAGGAGTTCTTTTTTTAAAATATAAGATGGGTTATAAAATAAATGATTATAATAAATTGTTTCAAACATTGACTGATGCTTGCTAGCAAATAAACATCCCTTATGATTGGCTAAGTGGCTATTAATAACATTAATTTTAATTCCAAAAACTTTCAAAGACAAAACCATATTATTAGTAAATAAAATGACAAAAAATCTGAATAGTTTAAATTTCAATGGTATTCCAATTAAGGAAAAAATTAAAACTATAGCCGTTGTGAAATAGAAAAAGATTAAAAAACTAAATCTCATATTTTTTGATAAATACCATTTTTGATATAACTAATTTTATATATTCCTCTAACATTTTTTCAAAAGGTATAACTTGTTGGTTGCTGTTAACTGCATGAGGTGTAACTCTTAAACCTGATAATTGATTAAAAAGAAATTCAGCTCTGGGCATATGAAGCGTTGATGTAATAAGTAGTATTGAATTAATCTTTTTTTCCAAAGCCCAATAACGAGTTTCAAGTGCATTTTCATATGTGTTTTTTGATAAATATCCAACTTCAATACAGCATTCTACTTTTTCTTGATCAAAATTTAACATATTTATGAGTACTACCTCTGAGTTAAATGTATTATCGACACCTGAAATGAAAAGTTTTTTTTCTTTAGAGTTATCTATCTGATTATATCCTTCTATTATTCTCTCTCCCCTTCCTCCGGTTAATACAACAATAGCATCTACATTAAAAGTATTCTGATTTTGAAGAGGTAATTGGTTTTTAAATTTAATTAACCCAAGGCTAAGTGAGATAATTATTAAGGCTAAAAGGATATTGACTCTTTTTAAAAGAAGAGCCATCACATAATTTCATTTTTACAGAGATCTTCTAAGGTGTCACGTGATCTAATTACTCGATATTCTTCTTTGTTCTTTAAAATTTCTAATGGACGAGGACGACTATTATAAGTAGAAGACATTGATGATCCATAAGCACCTACATTCATTAGTTTAATAAAATCACCTTGTTTAACTCGTGGGATCTGTACATCCTTTGCAAGATAATCTGTAGACTCACAAATACCCCCAGCAATGTCATAAGTCTCTAAATCTTGGGATTCATTCAAAACTTTAATTGGGGGTGTGATATCGTATAGAGCAGGTCGGAGATACTCAGAAAAAGAGCTATCAGTTATGATTATTTTTTTATTACCACTTTTTTTTACATATAAAACTTTAGTGTATAGCTCTCCACTATCAGCAACCACATATCTCCCAGGTTCAAAAATAATATTGTAGTATTTACCATCAAGTAATTGAT
>Ga0181388_1000852_pt1 | contig 9724 bp, 8 predicted proteins | sample 11SPOviralmetaG_FD_130120 | JGI IMG/M metagenome (GOLD analysis project Ga0181388, IMG submission 130120) | Marine viral communities from the oligotrophic San Pedro Time Series (SPOT) site, San Pedro Channel, CA, USA - 11 SPOT_SRF_2010-05-17 | ecosystem: Environmental > Aquatic > Marine > Strait...
AACAGGACCTCAAGGAGGAACCGGACCACAAGGAAAAGTTGGCGATAAAGGTGAAATAGGGGTACAAGGACCTCAAGGAGGAACAGGAGCGAGAGGACTTACAGGATCAACCGGACCTCAAGGAGGAACAGGAGCGAAAGGGTCTACGGGCGCACAAGGAGGCACAGGAGCGAGAGGACTTACAGGATCAACCGGACCTCAAGGCCAAAAAGGTCAGACCGGTTCACAGGGGGGTACCGGACCACAGGGGCAGAAAGGAGCACAGGGTGGAACCGGACCTCAAGGAGGAAGTGGAGCTAGAGGACCAACCGGACCTCAAGGTGGGACAGGACCTCAAGGTCAAAAAGGTCAAACAGGGGCGCAAGGACCCCAAGGAGGAACTGGTGCTAGAGGACCAACCGGACCTCAAGGAGCTCAAGGCGCTCAAGGTGGTCAGGGAGGAACAGGCGCAAAAGGACAAAAGGGACAAACAGGAGCACAAGGATCTCAAGGGCTACCAGGATTTGGTTTTACAGGATCAAAAGGACAGAAGGGTGAACGAGGATTTACAGGTCCAACAGGTTATTGCAACCCATCTGATTGTCTTGGAGGTGGTGGTTTTTTAAAAACAACTATGGGTCATTATTATTCAATGTCACAAGATTTATCTGGCCAAGAAGGAGTAGCATTAGTTTTAAATAATGATGGAACAGTATCAAAATCAACAGTTCAAAATGATAAAAAAGTAATAGGATTTTTAGGCGAGATAGTAACAGGTAAAGATTCAATAAATAATACACAATATCAAGAACTAGCATTTGTTGTATCGATTGGTGATAGTTATAATTGGAAAACAATTACAAATGTTGATAATAGTGGAGATACAATACGAAGTGAGATAAAAAATATACACGGGATAAAAGTGTGCAATGAAGGAGGTGATATACAAATAGGCGACTTTTTAGTAACAAGTAGTCGAGAAGGATATTTTATGAAACAAACTGATGATATATTAAGAAGTTATACAGCCGCCAAAGCAGGTCAAATAGTAAATTTTGGAACAGATACAGAGAGAAGTGAAATATATTGTATAATGTTATGTGGTTAGTTAAAAAATGATATATTATTTAGATTATATAATTAAATTAATATATCAATATATCAATAATTGATATGAGTATAGCACCATTAATGTGGTTAATGCTACATACAATGAGTATAAAAATTAAACCAGAAGTATACACTAAAAATAGAGAAGAGATATTAGAAATAATAAGGGAGTTATATAGTATTTATCCATGTAAATACTGTAGAGCAGATGCAATTAATTATCTAGATAATTATCATAATAGAATAGAAACACAAATAGAGTTAAAAGAATATTTTTATAATTTTCATCACCATGTAAATGTAAAGTTATACAAAAAATTTTATGATAAAACAATATTAGACAAGTATGTAAATGTAGATTTAAAAACTATATTTAATGTATTTATACGTAATTGTGAAATAAATCCTAATATAGAGTTAACAGATAAACTCTTAACATTTTTTAATAATAATGCAGATTGGTTTTACTAAAATAACATTTTAGTCAATAAATGATACAAGAATAAATCTAGTACCAGTATCAATTTTTAATCCTTCATGATAGTGTGTAACTCTACCAGGATGAATAATAATACTACCAATTTCTTTGTTATTGATAATCTTATTTTGTTTAATAAATCTGCAGCCGCCGCCAGAAAAATCATTATTTAAACATAAATTAACAGTGTAAGAAGATGCATCATGATGAGGATTTAATTCTTTTTGACCATCAAGGGAATATTTAACAACAAAACTTATATTTTGTCCTTTTGTTGAAAATTTATAATTATTCCACATAAAAGGAGAGATATAATATTCTATAATTTTTTTCCACATTTCTTCAAGATTAATATCATAAAGTTGTATATCTCTCGTAGGATGATTTTCAATGTTATTTATACGATTATCATAATAACTTTCACCTCCCCTAGACCAAGAACCATTACTTTCAGCAATTTCAATAATTTCTTTGCAGAAAATAGGAGAAAATAATTGTAAAAAATGTATATCATTTCCCAGATCTTTATGAATACTAGTAATATTATCAATATTAAAATTAGAATTTAAATATTTATTTTCCCATTCTCTTCTATTATTAATAATAGAATTTAATGTAATGTTATTATTATCAAGATTAGTATTTTCATCATCAATATAGCCATATTTTTGAGTATTAAGTATATACATAAAATTAAAATTATCTCTTATGTTATAACAAAAAATTAGGTCAGGATCATCAATATTATATTTAATATTTGTAAAATTATATTTATTAATATAATTTTTGTGAATTAGTAAAGTTTCTGCAATGTATGGAACATTCCAACAACCTATTTCATTATACTTAATAATATCAAAATAATTATTAGAGGTTTTGTAAAATCCATTATGATCAACATCGCCCCAAAAATTAGAAAAAAAACAGTTATTTTTTATAAGTAGTGGAGCAATTATCTTTTTTTCTTGCGAGAGTAAATCTAGTAAAGTATTAGGATTATTTATGATAGAATTACTCTTAGAAAAAAATAGATATTCAAAATCAATATTTTCTATATCATTGAAAATATTATTCCAAATGTTGTATTCGTTAGATTTTATAGTTTTAATATAATTATAATCATTTATTTCTATATTATTTTGAAATGAATTAAGTGAAATATTAGTATTATAAACAAATAAAATAGAAATTAAATTTTTGTCATAATTTAAATCTTTAATTCCATTAAACCATTTATTAAAATTATTAAAATTATTTTCTTCTTTTAAAACAATTAAAATTTTGCTATAAGATTTTTTGTTGATATTCTTGTATCCATAAATAGAATTATATCCGCAACAATAGTTAGAAATAATATTATTAAAGAATATTTTTATATTTTCTGGACCATTGCCATGAATAAATGTAGGTCTGTTATTATTATATAGTATACAGCTTTTCTCTTTATCGATATGTATTTTTTCAGTTAATCCATTTAAGCATAGAAAAAGTTCGCAATTATAATCAATAACAATATTTTCATGTTCAAAGAATTTATATGTATAGTATAATTGATCATCATTGTTATTAATTATTTCTGTCATTAATATATTTTTGATATCATTGCTATATCCAATAAAAACTCCAGAATTAAGAAATCGAGTTAATATATTTTTTGTAGAATAAGGATAACGGAGTTCTAGGTTTTTATCGGGCCAACAACTTGTTTCTCCAGCAAAAACAATTTTTCCATTAAACAATCTTTTGTATTTTTCAATAAGAATATTAATATTATTGTTCATAATAACATCATAACAATCAGTAAATACTATAAGTTTATTATCATTCATATTATCTAAAAAATTTTTTAGTAGATTTATTTTATGCCCACCACCAGGACCTTCTGCCATATTTCCACCCATCCATTTTTCACCCAAACCAAGAATAATAGGATTAATACCATATTTTTTACAAGATTTAACATATCGTTTGCAACAGTCGTTATAATCAGTTCCAACTGTAATACATGTAATATCATTTCTAAAAGATTCACAAGTTGGAGAATGAAATGTAGAACTATTATTAAATGCATTAGAATTAGGTTTTACTAGATTATTTTCAAATGCATAGCAGTTAAAGTTGTCGACCATGTTGTTTTTAATATTTAGGAAATATTTATCTAAAATATTCTGACTTTTTGGATTATAGTGATTAGAAACACAACTAATATATGGTACATATTCATCTACGGGTATAATATTATTTATATAATTTTCTTGATATAATTTTTTTGCACCAGAATTACTTAACATATATGCACAACACCAATAACTAAATGAAGGTTTAATAAGTTCTGAATATATTTCACTTGCTGATGTTTCATGAATATCCAATATTTTTTTTCTAGATAGGTATATAAGATCATATTGAGATGGATTAATTTTTTCACAAATATTTAAAAAATCATTATTGATGATTTCTATATCATCTTCAAATATTATAGCACTTTCAATATTTTCATCAATAATTTTTTTCCAAAGGGTGTAGTGCGAGATAGCACATCCAATTTCACCAAGTGTTATATGTGTATTATCACATGGATTGTACCATTCAAGGTTAATATTATATTCATTATTTTTTAATTCAGTTCCATTTGTGGCTTTAAAAAATTCATAGTCTGCAGTGTAATTGTTTAATAAACTAGTAATTTTATCTTTTTTCTCTCTAGATTTTTCTAGATTAATAACAAAAATTTTCATTATTTTAAATATAGAGAAAAAATTTAAGCAATTTTATCTCTATATTTAAATTATTATACTATATGTGAAAGAATAATATTGAATTATACAGATTAAATAGAACTACTAAGAATTAATTAATTTATAAACATACAAAATATTTTATTATAGTATATATATAAATGCAGCAAGATTTCTTTGGATATATGGGTCCTTTGGACAAAAAATATTGCGATATATTTTTCGCATTAGGTGTTCTTTCTTTAATTTCTCTAGTTTTAGGAGTTGTTTTAGGTTTAATGAACCTAATGTCGCAAAAGAATAAAATGGTCGGATTTATGAATTTAGTAGTTGCGACAATTGGTCCACTAGTCTATTATTTAGTAAATCGTATTTTATATCAGATGTGCAATAAATCTCTTTAAATATAGAATAATACACTACTAGTTATGTTTTATATATAAAATAACTAGTATTTATTCAACGTTTATAATATTACTATCTCCTTTGTTAGCAGTAAGTGATTTTTTAACTTGACATCCTCTCATATGCGCACTTTTAGCCTGATGATTTTTTGCTACAAAACCACAATATTCACATGTAATTTTACTACTACTACTAGAGTATTTACTAGACAAGTATTCTTCTAATGTAGGAATTTTAAGGTCATCAATCTGTTTTAAAAATTTCTGATTAAATTCTTTTGCCATTTTTACTAGAGTTAGTTTAGAATGTATGAAAGTTTGGAATTCAGTATTAATAGCAGTTAGTTTATCCTTACTAATACTATCAATCTCAGTAGTTTGGCCAATACAGTCTTCTAATTTATCATAGAAGTGGTCAATAATGTCTATCGCGATTTTAATCTTGTCTGGATCATTATTTACTTCATGGACATAGACTAAGACATTGCCATCATGAATATTAATTTCAAAATTCTCTTTTCCGGCAATTCCATAATTTTGAGAAAGAAATACTCCACAACAATTTTGTGTTTCAATATCATGAATAAATTTTTTAATCTCTTCTTGTACAACATTTTTGTTCCAAATTTTATTCTCAACAAGAATTTTAGGTCGATTGTTTCTGATAATCATAATGTCGCCAGTTTCTTTTTGTTGTCCGACGCTATCAATTTGCGCAGAAGGATAAAGGTTATGTAAAATATCAAGGAGAAGATTTTCACTAATTTTACCTTTAGTAGAAGAATTTTCCATTTTTTTGAGTAAATCTGTGAGAGAAGTGTTTAAATCTTTAGATGTAGTATTGCTAGTATTAGAAAGTTCACGAATAGTTCCCAATTCTCTCGTAGTAGTTTCATTGACTTCGCGAATTCTACTATCAATTCTTTTCTCACTAGCAGAAATAGTATTATTAAAAAGAGTTTGATTTTGTGAAATAATATTACCAAATTTACCTTCAACGCTATTAATAAATTCTTTCAATGATTCTGTGCTAATATTATTGTCTAATAGGCGTTGTGTATCACGATTTATAGCTTCATTAATACTTTCTACAGATGTATTAAGAGATTTTTGTAGTTCTTTATTACTAGAAGGAACAACATTATTAATAAGAGCACTAGTTTTTTCATTAAGAATTTGTGTATGTTCTTTAATTAGTGGTGAAATTTTATCGGAAACATTTTGTGAGAGAATTAATTTTAAATCTTCAACATATTCTCTCTTAATTTCGTTGAGTTTTACAGTAAAATTTGCAAGAATATCATTTTGAAATTTATTCATATTAAGATTAATGTTTGATAGATTGTCTTGCATAGATTTAATGTTATCAAAAAGACTATTAATTGTTGTACTATTGATACTATTGTTAAGAGTATCACTAAGTTTTTCCATAATGTCAATAAATGTTAAGAATGTTTGTTCAATATCTAGATTTTGATGTTCATGAAAGAATTTTATAATTTTTTCATTATTTATTGTGATAAAATTATCAGCTTCTCTCTTAGGCATTAATAAAACTTGAGAGAAAGACTTTAAATTTATTTAATATAAATATAAAGATAGAGAGATAGTAATAATATGTATATTATTTTAGTACTTGTATCCAGTTTAATTTCAAATGTTTTTCCTCCAGTAGGCAGACAATATGGTAAGACTATTTCTATTCCCATGTTAGGAAATCAAGAAATTCATTCAAGGGTAATAACAAAAAATAGTGTTGGCATTAATCTTAAAGGTGTAGTAAATTTGAATGGAACGGCAAAGTATTTGAAAAGTGAAGATAGAGAACTAATAGTGTTAAGTTATAATTTGAGAAATACACTAAGGATATTACAAGTAGATTTTGGAAGACCAGAATATGATAGTGAGAGAGACAGGGTTATTTTTCGTTTAAAAATAAAACCATTGTTTTATAGTAAGAATATTATACTAGAACGAGCGAGTACTTGTGTATAATGTATAAAAAATCAACAGAAGAAAAAAAATTGATATAAAATTAGTATAAAATTTTATATCATTAAAAAACTGTTGAAAAAACAGGGGAACTATGAACGCAATGGTTGACTATACGGGGGATCGTGTTTACCAGCTGACGAAAAATCCAAACACAGGAGTATTGGAAGATCAGACGGCTCAACAACTTAGGCGAAACTATCCAATGGGGTTTGTGTGTCTATGCAAAGCACATTTGAACGAGTTCCGCAATGGACGATACAATGTAGGTATCTATGAGGTTCCAAACAACAAGTATCCATATTTTATCAGTAAGCATATTAGCTCAAAGCAACACCAAGAATATGTGGCTGATATGAACGCACGACGAAGCTCTCTAGAGGAAAAGTCACCAGAAGAACTTCGAGTGAGAATTGAACAATTGGAAAAGGAGAAGAGACAAGAGAAAGTAGAGTTTAGGAAGATGTTGGAGGATAAGGAGAGTGAATTTAAGAAGGAACTTGAACGGTGTAGAGAGATTATAGATAATCATGAAGAGTTGATTAGAGCTTTAAAAACCAAGGCAGTTGTTCGGGTAGAAAATCTGATAGATTTGTAAAAAGGTGAGAAATATTGTTATATTTTAAACGGAGATAGTTTATGGTAGTATATCATGTAAAGAGCTATACTATCTCCAATAGATGATTTAAGTATTTCAAGGATACTTCCATAGAATATATTTTTATATGTTATATTGAGATCAATATAACTTTTTTTTAGAGCAAGTACTCTAAAAGAGTAGGCAAGAATATTTGAGAGAAGTGGTGCAAAAAATTGAGAGTAATATATATTACTTTTATAAAAGTTATAAATAGTAATATAAAATACAATCTCTCTAAGAGTTGTCCAGAAAATGAAATTTTTATAGATCGGAGACATTCCAAAACGATAATAATATTTTTTAATTTGTACAAAAATAACAAAAGGAGATATAGAAAGACTAGCTAGGATAGCTCTAATAGAGATATTTGGTATACATGTAGTACAAGAAAAGACAGTATTTTGTATAGCAAAAAGGTTAGTCATAATTAACATTAAGGGTATTTCATTTGCCCTTAAAGTTACATTACGTTGTGTTATAACACTAGTTTGAATAATATCTATAGGGAAGGTTGATAGTGCACCACATGAAGCTGCACAAGCGCGATACATATAAGGATATATAGGGACCATTAATTCTATAAATATTAATTAATATTTAATTAATATTTATTTAATATTTAATTAATAAATTGAAATGTCATTATAAAAATATATTTTATTAAACATTAAGATATATTTATGTCTGTTTTAAATAATGAACAAAGTTTAGTTTTTAAAAAATATAAAAATGGTGAAAATGTATTTTTAACAGGTCCCGGCGGATCAGGAAAAACATTTTTAATAAAATCTATAGTACAAGATGCCGAAGAAACTCATGATAAAATCCAAGTATGTGCTTTAACCGGTTGCGCTAGTATATTATTAAATTGCAGAGCAACAACTCTTCATCGTTTTGCTGGTTTGGGATTAGTAAATAAGTCAATTGAAAGTATTTTAGAAGAGCTTTTTACAAAAAAAAAATACAAATTGAAAAATTGGTATAATTTAAAATGTCTAATTATAGATGAAGTAAGTATGATGTCATTAAAAGTTTTACTTATTTTAGATAGAATAGCAAGAAGAGTATATAAAAATCCAGATCTACCGTTTGGCGGATTACAAGTAGTATTTTCCGGAGATTTCTATCAATTGCCTCCCGTAAGCGGTAATGATATAGATAAAGAAGCATCCATGTTTTGCTTCGAACATGAAATATGGAATCAACTTTTTCCAAAAGAAAATCAGATATTTTTAAAAAGTATTTTTAGACAAGAAGAACAAGAGTTTTTAAAAGTTCTAAAATATGTAAGGCAAGGCAGAATAACACATTCTACAAAAGCTTTATTAGAAAGCCGTGTTTTTGGAATGGAAGAGTTAGAAAAGATAAGAAAGGATAGAGTAGTAACTATTATAAATCCATATAAAAAAGATACAGAAAGTATCAATATTAAATCATATAGCGAATTACCAAAAGATAGAGAAAAATATACTTATAATATCAAATATTTAAAAAACAATTCTAAAGATAAAGAAATTTTGTTAGAAAATAGTTTAAATGATTTATTGATCGCATCAAATAGTTCTTTAAAACATGATTATGAATTTTTAGCAAATAATATTATGGCAGAACAAATTATAGAGTTAAAAATAGGCACACATGTAATGTGTATTGCAAATATAGATTTAGATAGTATAAATCAAATTGCAAATGGAAGTCAAGGAATAATTGTAAATTTTGAAAATGGATTACCATTAGTAAAATTTAATAATATAGATAATCCGATAATTGTAGGCCCTCATATTTGGAAGTCTGAAACAAATAGAAATGTATGCGTATCACAAATTCCATTAATTTATGCATGGGCAATAACAATTCATAAAGCACAAGGAGTAACATTAGATGGTGCAATAATGGATATAGGAAAAAATATATTTGAATATGGACAAACATATGTAGCATTATCACGAGTAAAATCATTAGAAGGTTTGTTTTTAACAAGTTTTGATTATACTAAAATAATGGCAAATCCAAAAGTAAAAGAATTTTATAGTAATTAATAAAATCGAATAAAATAAATTATAAATTTTTAATAATTAAAATTACACACGGTGAGTGGTACCAAAAATAATAAAGGTGTATATATTTTTTCATATATATATAAATATTTTTCGCAAATTAAAAACTTAATGCGAAAATAGTTCGCGGACCTTCGCATTTTAAAAACTTAATGCGATTTTGAATTTGCGAAACTTCGCAAGTTAAAAACTTAATGCGAAAAAAGAATGCGACCGAAAATTCTACTAAAACAATTAAAAATTTTAGGAGATTTTATTTTCTCACTCAATTCTAGAAATAAATTATATACGTCACTACGTGACTAGCTAGCATAGCTAGCGTATAT
>Ga0181388_1000854_pt1 | contig 9716 bp, 13 predicted proteins | sample 11SPOviralmetaG_FD_130120 | JGI IMG/M metagenome (GOLD analysis project Ga0181388, IMG submission 130120) | Marine viral communities from the oligotrophic San Pedro Time Series (SPOT) site, San Pedro Channel, CA, USA - 11 SPOT_SRF_2010-05-17 | ecosystem: Environmental > Aquatic > Marine > Strait...
TTTAAGATTTCGTTTTGGACAATTCCAAAATTGTCCATTTTGCAATATTGAAAAAAAGTTTTGACAAAAAATCGTTCTAAGGGTGCCTTTTTTTGGAGACTTTTTTTCAATTATGGTAATAAATATTTTTATATTATTGTATTTTAAGATGATATATGGTTTTGTTTTCTAATAGTGTTTTTTTTACAAGAAATTTGCTGAAAATACCTGAAAATCTGTAAAAAAGGCACTATTAGAACATTTTTTTTTAAAAAAACTTAGAGATTTTTTCTATTTTTATATAAATGACAAGAAAAAAACACAAAAACTACTCAAAAACTACTCAAAAAATGGGGTTTTCTGATAACTCATTTTATTGTAATTGTTGTGACTATTTATCGTCTAATAACTCTAATTATAAGAAGCACCTTCGCACCAAGAAACATTTAGAAAACTACTCTAATTTTTCAAAAACGAGCAAATCTCTCGTCTCATCAAAAAACAAATTTTTTTGCGTATGTTGTGACTATTCTACGTCACGAAAATCTAATTGGGCTAGACACATTAAGAGCATAAAACACCTTAAGAAAACGAGCAAAAAACGAGCAAAACAGCCCCCTCCAGACGAGTCCATACCATCAATAGAAAAATATAATGAATTGCTAGACGAGATTGAGACGTTGAAAATGGAAAAAAAGACAAAAAAACAAGAAAAAAAAGAAAACTTTGATATGGAAATGTTGAAAAATCAAATAAATAAAATTATAGAAAGCCAGAATGAAATAAAAGAAGAAGTGAAATCAAGTGGAACAACTATAAATAATTATAATAATATATCAATAACTGTATTTTTAGAAGATTATTGTAACAATGCTAAGAGTGTTCAGGAGTTTTTAAAAAATGTTTCTTTTGAGTTAAATGATATTATTAGTAATAATTCATTAATAGAAGATTATTTATCAAAAAAGTTAATTAAAAATTTAGAAGACTTACCATTTACAGAACGACCTATACATTGTACAGACAACAAAAGAAAGAATTTTATGGTGAAAGATGAAGCTATAGGTTGGGTAAAAGATTATGGTATGGATTCTAGTGGTTCATTATATAATAAAATGAATAGTTTACAAGATAAGGCATATATAGAATTTTTCAATGAATATGATAAGGCCAATCCATTGCCACATGATACGGAAAAAGAAAGAATAAAATGTCAAATATCAAGTGATATGATAACAAATAAAGATAAAAACAATAAAAATGCTATTGTGAATATAGCAAATACAATGTCAATAACAGATGCGATTGAGTGTTCATTATTGAATAATAAAATAAAAGATTAATATAATGGGAACAGTAATGAGTTTGATATCAGTATATAGTGAAAATAGATGTGAGGAAAATATATATAATAATAATAGTTATGATAATATATATATGAGTAATGTTTTAAGTAAAATGAAGGAAACAATGGAGCAATCATTAATGAAAATTAAGAAAAAGTTAAGGAGAGATAACAGAGCGGAGCAAATATATGAAGAAATACATCAAGAAGATCCAGGAATAGATATGAGAAGAAGTCAAATATTTATTTAGTAATTAATAACTTTAAAACATTTGAATACATTTAAGTATAATGAAAACATCAACATGTACAAAAGTAATGTCTTTCATTGGCATATTTTTTTTACTTGCTCCACTTCAACTTATAACTGCTAGGCCTTATAGATATTATCATACAAGAAGTGATAAATCTATTCAACAAAAATCTAAACCAGTATATACGCAAGAGCAAATTAATAACGCATGGATTAAAGTTCCATGGACGCACGGTGGTCATTATTGGCACAATACACTTACACGAGATGATCAAGATAATACCCCATCATGTTTATTGAAATAATCATTGATTTAACCATTTTAATAATAATATATCATCATAAACAACAAACGCAATTAAACAATAATATAATAAACCATATAGGTTTATTTCATATACATAATTATAAAAATAAACTATATGAATTGACCAATTTATAAAACATGTTAATATATAAGTTTGTTTTGCTTTTTCCTTCATATCTTTTTGTTGTTCTACAGATGATAAAAACCTCATTCCAAGACAATAATTAACATCAAATGAATAACAAGATAGGATAGTATATAATGCAAGTAATTTTAATATAATATTCGGTTGTTTCCAATCAATAGTTGTATTCATAATAGATAAAAATGTTGTTATGGTATGATGTGTTTTTGTAGAAATAGATAAAGGCATATCTTTTATTAAAGCAACTGTATCACAGCTTCCATATAAAGCGCCTATAAAATGTATAAAATGTGTATGATTTCCTATATCAAACAAAACTAGAATAGTAAATGGAATAGTAGAAATAGAAATATATTTTAAAATATTGTATTTTATAACATTTTTAAGTATATAATTTTGTCTTTGGATAGTATATTCTTTAAATTTATAATACTTCCATTGAAAAAAAAGGTTTATAATAGGATATAACATATAATTAAAACTACAACAGTAAATTATATACCATAATGAATTCATAGAAGATACTTAGTTTATATATTTAAATGTATTAAATATATAATATCTCTCCCAAATAAATTGAATGATATAAAATTTTGCTTATCACAAGCAAAAAATGGAAACTATAATACAAAATGAAATAATCATTGTGATGAATGATATTATAAAAAAGATAGAAATAAAAAAAAAACGTGCAGACTATCAAAAAATGTATCGAAATACAGAGAAAGGAAAAAAAGCGACTAAGAGGGCATTAATAAAATATCAAAATTCAGAGAAAGGAAAAAAAATATTGAAAATGTCAATTAAAAAATATCAACAATCAGAACAAGGAAAGAAAAGAAGAAAAATATATACCAAATCAGAGAAAGGAAGAGAACGCAATACAATATCGTGCAGAAAATATTATAATAAAAAGCGAGGTGAAATATTGAAAGAGCGAGAATTTCAAACTATTATACCAACAAAAGTAGGAAACGGAGGAGAAATATTGTTAGGAGGTTATAAAAAAAGAAACTGGACAAAAAATGAAGAATCTATATTGAGAGAATGTAAACGTAGATGTAAAAAACCTTATAAAGCTTCTATGACCTGGAAAGCGATAGGTATATTATTAAATAGACCACAAAAAGCAATAAGATCTAAATGGAGAGAAATAATAGATAAAGATAGAGAAGAACTAAATGAAGAAATAATATTATTAAAGCCAAATATAGGAATATAAAAAATGAATAAATAAATTGAAGATTTTTTATTAATAGTAAAATACTATTATTAATAAGATGAATTATATATTAATTGACGGTAGTTATTATTGCTTTTATAGATATTATGCTATTCATGCTTGGTTTCGTAATGCACATAAAGAAGTAAATTTGGAAAATCCTTTTGAAAATGAATTATTTGTGGAGAAGTTTAAAAAAATGTTTATCAATAAAATTAAAGAATTACCAAAAAAACTGAAACTTGATGATTGTAAAGTAATAATTGGAAAAGATTGTTCTAGAAAAGAAATATGGAGAAATAGTTTTAATGGAGCATATAAGGAAACAAGAGTATATGATGATAGTTTTATGGGAGGACCATTCTTTAAGATGGCATATGATACATTATTTTATGAAGCAGGAATAGAAGAAGAAGATATAGTGTATTTAAATAAATTGGAAGCAGATGATTGTTTGGCTATCTTAGCAAAGCATTTGATAAAAGAAAATGAAAATAACAAAATTACTATTATAACAGGGGATATGGACTATTTACAATTGGCTCATCCACAAATTAATTTAATTAATTTAAAAATGAAGCCATTGGCTACAAATAAGAATTCTACTGGTGAACCAAAACAAGATTTGTTTATAAAAATAGTTACTGGTGATAAATCAGATAATATAAGTGGCGTATTTCCCAAATGTGGAAAAAAAACAGCTATAAAGTATTGGAATGATAACGATTTGTTCAAAAAAAAACTGAATAGCAATGAAGAATATGTGAAAAAGTATAAAAGTAATAAAAAAATTATAGATTTTGATGAAATCCCCCAAGATTTGGTTACAGAATTAAAAGAAAAATATAAAAATTTATTTCATTAAATTGATTGAATATTAAATATAATTTTTATTAAGTAATTAAATATAAACAAATGGAATGTTCGGTGTGTTATGTTGATTTAAATTTAAAAAATATAGTAAATACAAAATGTAATCATATATTTTGTAAGGAATGTTTTTGGAAATGGGCAAATGAAAATAATAATTGTCCTATGTGTAGACAAAATATTATATCACAGACAAAAATGATGATGGAAGAAGAAAATATAAGAAATAATATTTACAGTTTAATGCAAGAAGAAACCAAATATTATGATACAATAAGTTGTTTACAAAATGATTTGTATGAGTTGGAGGATAAAATATTTGAATTATCAAAATTTAAAAAAAATCCGGAAAAATACATGAATGAATTTCTGAAAAAAAGAGATAATTGGATAAAAGAAAAAAAAAAGGAGACACGAAATAAAAAAGATATGGTTATATCTCAGTTAGATGTTTATAATACATTATATGATAATAACAGAGAGGTATTGAGTCAGATAAAATTTGAGAAGGAAAATTTATATTTTGATTTTGAATTAGATTCAATATTAAATACACCTTTATTAGAGTTAGGTGAAATAAATGAAATATTAAGAACACCAAGTCCTAGAAGTCATATGCAGTCTCCGCCTCCTATAATAAGAAGAAGAAGAGAAGCTAGTGTAGTTTAAAGATATGATAATATATGACGACATACATCATTATTACCGTTTAATTTTTTTTGTATACATAGGGTGGTAATAGTATCTTTATATGTGTGTAAGTAGGCATATGTTTTCAAATTATTTAACAATAAATTAGCATGTTTATGGAACCTACTGTTTTTAATAGGACATAATTTCTTTTTTTTTTCTCTAACTTCAGATATTAGACCAATACATCTTTCATAAACAGCCGCTTCAAAATGACTGCTTATTTTATCTATAGTCTCTATATGAGATTGTTTTTTTCTTCTAATTAAGAATAAGAATATAGGGCGTATGACGTCTAAATTTTTTAATTCGTTCTTTTCCTTTTCCAGTTTATCTATTAAGCGAAATTTTCGTCGTAAATACCTAGAAGTAGCTTCTTTTGAATAATTCATTGTAAAATTTAGTTGTATAGTATTGATTTGATTGTCTTTATATTGGGTTGGTAATAAAAATTATATTATAGTACATTTTAATAAGCAATTTGAATTAAAGATAAGATAATATATGACGACATACATCATTATTACCATTTAATTTTTTTTGTATACATAGGGTAGTGATAGTATCTTTATGAGTGTATAAGTGGGCATATGTTTTTAAATTATTCAATGATAATTTATAGTAGTTACACAATTTATGCTCTTTTTCCTTTTCTTTGATTTTTTTCTTACAAATTTTAATAAATTCAATACATTTTTTATAAGCTACTTTTTCAAAATTATCACAAATGTACATATTTGGATTTCTATGGATGATTTTTTGCCTTCTAATTAAATACAAATACATTGGTCGGACAGTATATATAGTAGCATGTTCGTTTTTTTTCATAGTTTTCATCTTTTGATGTAAATAGTTAGTAAATCCTTCTTGTGAATAATCCATGGTAGTAATAGTATTTGACGTATGTATTGTTTTGGTAATAAAAATTATATTATAGTACATTTTATTCGGCAATTTTAATAAAGCAGTCTATCTAGTATTGTTGACTATAACTTTCTTCGTCAAATACGACACGATGATGTCTAGTAAGTTGCGGTGCTTGTAAAACCGTGGTATTTTGTGTAGGTGATTGTCTTTGTGTTTGAGTTCTGTCTACAAAATGGGAAGGAGCAGATGTAGAACGTTGTAGAGTGGAAAATGACATATCTTCATCTTCATTGTTTAATGACAATGACATATTTTGACTAATAGCACGAAAGCTTTGGAATAGGGGAGCAGTTGTTTCATCATCACGAACGTCCATATCAACTTGTATAGTTTGATCTGAATTAAATCCAAATTGTTCTCCTGTTTTAATAGCATCAATATTAGCGCCCATAAATATACAATGAACTTTTTTCTCTTTTAATTGTTTAATTTTATTTTTTAAATCATAATGTCCGAATGTTGAAATATTATCTTCTCCATCTGTAAGAAGAACAAACCAAGATAAAACATCTTTATTTTCAAATTCATCTAATTTATTAGACAAAATATCAAGTTCTTCTATAGCACTATCAACAAGACGTGTAGAACCATATGTATTAAATTTAATATTTTTATTATCTATTTCGTTTAATTCTCCGAAATCATTATTATGGGGGGGCGATAGAGGATAGACAACATTTCTAGTAGTAGAGAATGTAGCTATTCTAAAATAGCATTCTTCAGCTTCTTCTGCTGTTTGCTTCGTTTCATCAATGAATGAATGGAGTGATGTAATAAGCGTAGGTAATATTTTTTCCATAGAACCTGAACGGTCTATTAATATAGTTCCAATAATAGTTTTTTTTGTAGTATTACTCATATTATGTGTGTAATAAACTTATTATTATTAATAATATTCAATTTAATTATATAATGATAGTTAAATTGAATGAAATTTAGTATTTTAATTCAAATGTAATTAATAATCAACAAATGGTCTTTGCTGACATCTTTATAATGCTTATGGCAATTGCGATTATATGTATAATAATAGCCATAAGTTGTAGAGTAATAGAGATATTTTGGATATGTATATATGCTTGTTTATCTCCTTTAATGTGTCCTAATAGACATAGAGAACCTTGGCCTATAGAAATATGCAATTGTCTTATAATATTAGTTGGATGTATTGAAAAGATTTGTATAAGTAATTGTTGTGTATGGTGTGGTCATATTAATAGAAAACTGAGAAGATGTAATATAAGGCTTAAGTTATGTAAAATACGAGTAAATAAAAACTTTAATAAAATTAGAGTAAAACCAATAATTTATGATGATGTTCATATAATTGTAATAAATCCATATGATAGTTGTAATCAAATAGCAACAGTTTCAAAAGTAATACATACTTAAATTAATTTTTAATTCAAAAAATGATAGAATTATAAAAGAAGTAGATAGGATACTTACAAAGTTTAATTATTAAAATAATTTAAAAGTATATAACAATAATTTATAACTAATGGACAATCTTGTAAAATATCCTAAGGAAGATCATGACTATATAATCAACGGAGGGATATTAATATATGATTATAATAAGAAATTTGGAACAAGTTCTTTAAAAGAATTAAATAAAAAAATGGAAGACAGTAAAGAATTAATGATAGAAAGGGAGAAAAGTGTTAAATTGGGAGAGAAAATAACACAAATGGAGAGAGAAAAAGATGATTATAAGGAAAAAATAGTGAAAATGGAGAAAAAAAACGCTGAAACAAGAGAAATATTTTTAAACAAAGAAATAGATATAAAAACGAATTTATATGCTGTGTTTGAAAAAAAAATAAGGGAGAAAGATGACCAAATTATAAATATACGTGATAACATTATAAAAAAAGAGGAATCAAAGTATGAATATTTGAAAAAAGAATTAGAAATAGAGCGTGAAAATAGAAAAAATGAAATAAATCGGATACAAGATTGGTTAAATACGGAAAAAAACAACAATGAATATTTAAAAAAAAGGTTTGAAGATGACTTGGATAGAGAAGTTAATAACCAAACGAAATGTTACAAGGAAGAATTGGAAGAAATGAGGAAACAATTGAAGGAATATTATGATAAATATGAAAATAAAAATAAAGGAAAGATATTTGAGGATGAATTTTATAGAAAAGTAGAAGAATATAATGATAAAGAGGAGGGTAATAAGTGGAAGATAAGCCATGTGGGGAGTAAATATGGTGGAATGTGTGATATTATTTTCCAACATAAGGATACAGGACAGACAATTTTGGTAGAATCAAAAAATAATTTAAATAAAAACCCTGTTCCAACAAAAGATGTGGACAAATTTTATAGAGATGTTTTGGATGTTACAAATAATGCTATAGGAGGTATTATAATTTCAACAGCAAAGATTCAAAAGAAGAGATCTTTTGAAAGAGAAATAGTGCAAAACAAGTTATTTATTTTTATTTCTCATTTTTCTTTGGATAATATTGGTCAATTATTTTGTAATTTGGAATATATGATAGGAGAAAATAAAACAAAAAATAATGAATTAAGTAAAGAAGATAGAAATGAATTATTAGTGAAACAATATGATTATTATGTAGAGGAAGGAAATATTCATAAAACTAGATCAAAGAAAGCATATGAAAAATCAGAAGAAATAAGAGAAATTTATTATAAATTAAATCAAAAAGACATAAAAATAATAAAAAATGATGAAAAAAAGGTAAAAAAAGTCAAAAAAAAAGATAAAAAAGAAGATAAAAAAGAAATTAATTTCCAAGAATTAGAAGAAAATTGTAATATAATAAAAAAAATAAACAATGTAAAGCAAACTAAATTTTATTTAAAACATAAAACGAATTTGGGAGAGATAATATTACAATATTTTTCTGATAATTATACAATGGAAAAAAAACTTGAAAAATATAAAACCGAAAAAAAAGAAATAATAACACACAATATTATAAAAAAAAAGAAAAAAAACGAAAAAACAGATGAATTTGTAAATAAAATAAAAATAAATACAAATTTTTAATTTAGAACTATATAGTATTACAATATCTAATAATGTTAAAAAAAGAAATAATTGTTGATAGAATCAAAACTCGTCTTGATATTTATAAAAAAAATAAAATTGGGATAGAATATTCAATAGATATGTATGAAAGACAATTAAAATATTATAAAAATGAAATATGTAAAAAAGAATTAATAATACAAACAAATATAGAAAAAGTAGAAAATATTATGATAGTAGCCCATCCAGATGATGAAACTATATTCGGATTTAATGAATTACATAATACTGATAAAAAATGGTTGTTAATTGTTTGTACAAATTCAATAGATGGTAGAATTGGTTTATTAAGAAAAGACATTCCAGGACTAATTCAAATGAGTAAAGATTATAGTTTTAATTTAGTAGTAATAGAACATTTTGATATATCTGAAGAGAGAATTATAAATGCTCGTTTTGATAAAAAAGTGTATAATTATTTAAAAAAATATTTATTGAAACAAGAATGGAATAAAGTAATAACGCATAATAAAGATGGAGAATATGGTCATTCCTATCATATTATAGTTCATAGAATGGTTTCAAATATATTATATAATAATCCAGTTCGATATAAAAAATTTAAAGTATTTGACTTTGATGATAAAAATAATAATGACTTTTTAATTGTAAAAAAAATAATAAAAAAATATTATTTGATGGGAGGGGATGATTTACTAGAATTAAAATGTGATAAAGTTTGTACTAAAAACGAAGAACCTATGAATTATGACATGACTAATGTATTATGTGAATAATTTGAAAAAAATATTATACTATTTTAATTTAAATATTAAGGTGTTAATAAAATAAAAATAAATACATTTTTAAATTAGAATTATATAGTATAATAATATCTAATAATGTTAAAAAAAGAAATAATTATTGATAGAATCCAAAATACTATTAATACTATTAAAAAGAAA